>Ga0315902_10006590_pt1 | contig 16050 bp, 12 predicted proteins | sample LakEriMetagenome_9_FD_203523 | JGI IMG/M metagenome (GOLD analysis project Ga0315902, IMG submission 203523) | Freshwater fungal communities from buoy surface, Lake Erie, Ohio, United States - Buoy 12 MA117 | ecosystem: Environmental > Aquatic > Freshwater > Lake > Lake biofilm | place: USA...
CGTGCTGGGCACCTTCCTGGACATGGCGCCCACCATCCTCATCTGCACGCCCATCTTCATGCCCATTGCCATGCAGTTCGGCATGGACCCGCTGCAGTTCGGCGTGGTCATGCTGATCAACTGCGCACTGGGCCTGAACACGCCACCGGTGGGCACGGTGCAGTTCGTGGGCTGCGCCATCGGCGGGGTGTCGGTGGGGCAGGTCATGCGATCGATCTGGCCCTTCTATGGCGCACTCGGCCTGTGCCTGGCGCTGGTCACCTACGTGCCGGCGTTCTCGACCTGGCTGCCGGGGCTGATGAAGTGAGCGCAAGGGCTCGCCACGCTGGAGCGTGCGCTCGATGAAGGTGCCGCCCTTTGCCGACATGGCCCTGCCGGCACAGCCCACCGTCCTCGCGCCTGATGGATCTGAGGTGCGCGTGCTGCTCAGCCGCCCGGGCGGCAGCATGGCCCACTTCCGCCTTCCGGCCGGCGCCGCATCGATCGCCGTGGCCCACCACACGGTGGAGGAGATCTGGTACGTGGTGTCGGGGCGGGGGCAGATGTGGCGCAGGCTGGGTGACGCCGAGTCGGTGCTCGACCTCTTGCCCGGGGTGTGCCTCACCCTGCCGGTGGGCACGCACTTCCAGTTCCGTGCCGCGGCGGATTGCGCGCTCGAGGCCGTGGCCATCACCATGCCGCCCTGGCCGGGCATGGACGAGGCGTACTTCGTTCCCGGCCACTGGACGGGCTGAATCCCCATCACCGCGCGGGCCGGCACAGCGGCTGATCACCCACAGGCGAGGCAGACCATGACACCCCACTCCCCTGACCCCTCCCAAGGGCCCTCTCATGAGCCCCCACACGACGCCATGCTGCCCGGCCCGCTGAGCCTGCGCTACCCCGACCCCGCCGTCGAGGTGCTCGACGACCGTTTCCGCGCCTTGCGGCTGTTCAGCTCTTCGGTGGAACGGCTGGCCACCGGCATGCGCTGGGCCGAAGGCCCGGTGTGGTTCGGCGACGGGCGCTACCTGCTGGTGTCGGACATCCCGAACAACCGCATCCTGCGCTGGGACGAGTGCTCGGGCGCGGTGAGCGTGTTCCGCCAGCCCTCGAACCACGCCAACGGCCACACGCGGGACCTGCAGGGCCGCCTGGTGAGCTGCGAGCACCTGACCCGACGCATCACCCGCACCGAGCATGACGGATCGGTCACCGTGCTGGCCGACCGCTTCGAGGGCAAGCGGCTGAACTCGCCCAACGACATCGTCTGCGCCCGCGATGGCGCGCTGTGGTTCACCGACCCGCCCTTCGGCATCCAGGGCCACTGGGAGGGCGAGCCGGCCGAGCCCGAGCTGCCCTTCCAGGGCGTGTACCGGCTCGATGCGTCCGGACGCCTGCAGGTCATGCTGACCGACCTGGCGGGCCCGAACGGACTGGCCTTCTCGCCCGACGGCTCGGTGCTGTACGTGGTGGAAAGCCGCGCCAAACCGCACCGCCTGATCTGGGCCTACGACGTGGGTGAGGAGGGGCAGCTCAAGAACCAGCGACTGGCCGTGGATGCCCAAGGGCCCGGCGCGCTGGACGGCTTTGCCGTCGATGTGAAGGGGCACCTGTGGTGCGGCTGGGGCAGCGACGGCTCAGCCGGTGCAGACCCGCAGGCGCTGGACGGCGTGCGCGTGTTCAGCCCCGAGGGCCAGGCCATCGGCCACATCCACCTGCCCGAGCGCTGCGCCAATGTGTGCTTCGGCGGCCGGCACCGCAACCGCCTGTTCATGGCGGCCTGCCACTCGCTGTACGCGCTGCACGTCAACGTGCAGGGAGCACCGTGAGCGAGCCCCCGGCGCAATCCCCGCGGCCGGTCCTGGTGCGCATGCACCCGGCCGACAACGTGGCCATCGTCGGCAACGAGGGCGGGCTGCCTGCGGGCACGCCGCTGCCCGATGCGCCTGGCGCGCTGCCCGGCCTGGCGCTGCGCGAGCGGGTGCCGCAGGCACACAAGGTGGCGCTGACCGACATCCACGAAGGCGCCGCCGTCACGCGCTACGGCGTGACCATCGGCCACGCGCTTCGAGACCTGCCCGCCGGCAGCTGGGTGCACGAGCGGGTGCTGCGCATGCCGCCGGCCCGCGGCCTGGACGGGCTGCCGATGGCCACGGCACCGCAGCCCCCCCTCGAGCCGCTGCAAGGCTACACCTTCCAGGGCTACCGCAACGCCGACGGCAGCGTGGGCACGCGCAATCTGCTGGCCGTCACCACCACCGTGCAGTGCGTGGCCGGCGTGCTGGAGGTGGCGCTGGAGCGCATCCGCAGCGAGCTGCTGCCGAAGTACCCCCACGTCGACGGCGTGGTGGGGCTGGAGCACGCCTACGGCTGCGGCGTGGCCATCGACGCGCCCGACGCCGAGATCCCCATCCGCACGCTGCGCCACCTGGCGCGCAACCCCAACTTCGGCGGCGAGGTGATGGTGCTGAGCCTGGGCTGCGAGAAGCTGCAGCCCGAGCGTCTGCTGCCGCCGGGCAGCATCCCGCTGAGAAGCGGGGACGGCGGCGGGGACAGCGCCGCCGCCTTCGGCCACGTGCGGCTGCAGGATGCGCAGCACGAAGGCTTCGGCTCCATGATCGAGGCCATCCTCTCCACCGCCGACACCCACCTGCAGCGCCTGAACGCGCGCCGCCGCGAGACGGTGCCCGCCAGCGCGCTGGTGGTGGGCATGCAGTGCGGCGGCAGCGATGCCTTCAGCGGCGTGACCGCCAACCCGGCGGTGGGCGTGTGCGCCGACCTGCTGGTGCGCGCCGGCGCCACGGTGATGTTCTCCGAGACCACCGAGGTGCGCGACGCGGTGGAGACCCTCACCGCGCGCTGCGCCACGCCCGAGGTGGCGCAGCGCATGGTCGACGAGATGGCCTGGTACGACGCCTACCTGCAGCGCGGCGAGGTCGACCGCAGCGCCAACACCACGCCCGGCAACAAGGCCGGCGGGCTGTCCAACATCGTCGAGAAGGCCATGGGCTCGGTCATCAAGAGCGGCCGCATGCCCATCGCCGGTGTGCTGTCACCGGGCGAGCACCTGTCCACCCGCGGCATCACCCGGGGCCTGGTCTACGCCGCCACCCCGGCCAGCGACTTCATCTGCGGCACGCTGCAGCTGGCCGCCGGGATGAACCTGCACGTCTTCACCACCGGCCGCGGCACGCCCTACGGCCTGGCCGAGTGCCCGGTGGTCAAGGTGGCCACCCGCACCGACCTGGCGCGCCGCTGGCACGACCTCATGGACCTGAACGCGGGCGCCGTGGCCGACGGTCAGTGCAGCGTGGAGGAGATGGGCTGGCAGCTGTTCCGCCTGCTGCTGGACACGGCCAGCGGCCAGCGCACCTGGGCTGAGCGGCACGGCCTCCACAATGACCTGGTGCTGTTCAACCCGGCGCCGATCACCTGAGCCCCGTGCACGCCTCCAGCGCGTCCACCCCCTTGCCCGCCCTGGCACCGCCGTTGTCCGGCGGCCCCCTGCGCGAAGCCATCACCGCGCTGTCCCGCGCGCCAGAGCCCGATCTGCTGCCCGGCCTGCTGCAGCAGGCCCGCCTGGACGAAGCGGCAGCCGGCCGCGTGCAGGCCCTGGCGCTGCGCCTGGCAGGGGCCGTGCGCCAGCGCAGCTTGGACAGCGGCCGGGCCGGCCTGGTGCAGGGCCTGCTGCAGGAGTTCGCGCTGTCGTCGCAGGAGGGCGTGGCGCTGATGTGCCTGGCCGAGGCGCTGCTGCGCATCCCCGATGCGCAGACGCGCGACGCGCTCATCCGCGACAAGATCGGCCGCGGCGACTGGCAGCGCCACCTGGGGCACAGCCCCTCGCTATTCGTCAACGCGGCGGCCTGGGGTCTGCTGCTCACCGGCCACCTCGTGGCCACGCACAGCGACACCGGCATGAGCGCCGCCCTGCGGCGCGTGCTGGCGCGCGGCGGCGAGCCCCTGGTGCGCAAGGGCGTGGACATGGCCATGCGGATGATGGGCGAGCAGTTCGTCACCGGCCAGACCATTGCCGAGGCGCTGCAGCGCGCGCAGCAGCGCGAGGCGCAGGGCTTTCGCCACAGCTACGACATGCTCGGCGAGGCCGCGCTCACCGAGGACGACGCGCAGCGCTACTTCGCCGCCTACGAGGCCGCCGTGCACGCCATCGGCCGCGCATCGGCCGGGCGAGGGCTTGTCCACGGGCCTGGGCTGTCGATCAAGCTGTCGGCGCTGCACCCGCGCTACGCCCGCGCGCAATCGGCGCGGGTGATGGCCGAGCTGCTGCCGCGGCTGCAGCACCTGGCGCGGCTGGCGCGCACGCACGACATCGGGCTGAACATCGACGCGGAGGAGTCCGACCGCCTGGAGCTCTCGCTGGACCTGCTGCAGGCCCTGTGCGAAGACCCGGCGATGGAAGGCTGGAACGGCATCGGCTTCGTCATCCAGGCCTACTCGCGGCGCTGCCCGGCGGTGGTGGACGCGCTGGTGGACATGGCCCGGCGCACGCGCCGCCGGCTGATGGTGCGGCTGGTCAAGGGCGCCTACTGGGACAGCGAGATCAAGCGCGCCCAGGTCGACGGCCAGGCCGGCTACCCGGTCTACACGCGCAAGGCCTACACCGACGTGGCCTACCTGGCCTGCGCACGGCGCATGCTGGCCGCGCCCGACGCGATCTACCCGCAGTTCGCCACGCACAACGCCCACACCGTGGCAGCGCTGCACGAGATGGCCGGCGCCGACAGCCCGCCCGAGCGCTACGAGTTCCAGTGCCTGCACGGCATGGGCGAGCCGCTGTACGAGCAGGTGGTGGGCCGGCGCGCGGAAGGCGGCCTCGCGCGGCCCTGCCGCATCTACGCGCCGGTGGGCACGCACGAGACGCTGCTGGCCTACCTGGTGCGCCGCCTGCTGGAAAACGGCGCGAACACCTCCTTCGTCAACCGCATCGCCGATGCCTCCATCCCGCTGGAGCGGCTGGTCGAGGACCCGGTGCTCACCGTGCAGGCGATGGCGCAGGCCGAAGGGACGCTCGGCGCGCCTCACGCGGCCATCCCGCTACCCGGCGCGCTGTACGGCAGCCAGCGCCTGAACTCCGAAGGCCTGGACCTGGCGCATGAGCCGCACCTGCAGGTCCTGGCCTGCGCGCTGGCGCAGTCGGAGGCCACCGCGTGGCAGGCCGAGCCGCTGCTGGCCGAGGGCGCTGCATCGCCGCCAACCGCCGCGCCGACCGTGGTGACCGTGCGCAACCCGGCCGATCCCGACGATGGGGTGGGCACGGTGCGCGAGGCCACGCTGCAGGAGGTGCAGGCCGCGCTGCATGCGGCGCAGCAGTCAGCGCCGGCCTGGGCCGCCACGCCGCCGAGGCAACGCGCCGCCCTGCTGGAAGACGCCGCCGCCCGGCTGCAGGCCGACACTCCTGCGCTGTGCGCCCTGCTGGTGCGCGAGGCCGGCAAGACCTGGGGCAATGCGGTGGCCGAGGTGCGCGAGGCCGTGGACTTCCTGCGCTACTACGCCGCGCAGGTGCGCCGCGACTTCGACAACGCGACCCACCGGCCGCTGGGCCCGGTGGCCTGCATCAGCCCGTGGAACTTCCCGCTGGCCATCTTCACCGGCCAGGTGGCCGCGGCCCTGGCAGCCGGCAACACCGTGCTGGCCAAGCCTGCCGAGCAGACACCGCTGGTGGCCACCGCGGCGGTGCGAGCCCTGCACGCAGCCGGCGTGCCGCGCGGTGCGCTGCAGCTGTTGCCCGGCCGAGGGGAGACCGTGGGCGCGGCCCTGGTGGCCGACGCGCGCGTGGCCGGCGTGCTGTTCACCGGCTCCACCGAGGTGGCGCGGCTGCTTCAGCGCGCGCTGGCCGGGCGCCTCGGCACCAACGGCCAGAGCGTGCCGCTGGTAGCCGAGACCGGCGGCCAGAACGCCCTCATCGTGGACACCTCGGCCCTGCCCGAGCAGGTGGTGCAGGACGTGCTGAGTTCGGCCTTCGACAGCGCCGGCCAGCGCTGCTCGGCCCTGCGCGTGCTGTGCGTGCAAAGCGAGGCCGCCGACCGCGTGCTGGAGATGCTGGCCGGCGCCATGCGCGAGCAGCGCCTGGGCGACCCGCGCTCCCTGGCCGCCGACGTGGGCCCGGTCATCGACGAGGAGGCCCGCTCGGCCATCGAGCGCCACATCGCGCAGATGCGCGCCGCCGGCCGCCGCGTCACCCAGCCGCTGGCGGTGCCGGTGCGCGGCACCTTCGTCGCGCCCACGCTCATCGAGATCGAGAGCCTGGCCGAGCTCACGCGCGAGGTCTTCGGCCCGGTGCTGCACGTGCTGCGGTACGAACGCGATACCCTTCCCGAGCTGCTGGAACAGATCGACGCCACCGGCTACGCGCTCACCCTGGGCGTGCACACCCGCATCGACGAGACCGTGGCCCAGGTCGCGCGGGCCTCGCGCGCCGGCAACCTGTACGTGAACCGCAACGTGGTGGGCGCCGTGGTGGGGGTGCAGCCTTTCGGCGGCGAGGGCCTGTCGGGCACGGGCCCCAAGGCGGGAGGTCCGCTGTACCTGCTGCGCCTGCTGGCCGAGCGGCCTGATGGCGCCGCGCGCGACGCGGTGCGCACGGCAGGGCCCGAGGCCGTGCCGCCGGTGCGCGGCCTGGACAGCACGGGTACGGCAGCAGGCGCCCCGGCTGCCTATGCCCAGGACACGGCCCAGGCCTTCGCCGCCTTGCATCAGTGGGCGCAGGCTCAGGGCGACGCGGGCCTGGTGCGGGCCTGCGAGCGCGTCATCGCCGATCGGCCTGATGCCCGCTGGCACGCCCTGCCCGGCCCCACGGGCGAGGCCAACCTCTACGCCGCGCTCCCGCGTGAGGCGGCACTGTGCTTGGCCAGCAGGCCCGAACAGTTGCTTGTGCTGTTGGCGGCCGCGCTGGGCGTGGGCTGCCGTGCCGTGTGGCCGGCCGATGCGCAGGCGCTGTGGGACCGGCTGCCGCCACCGGTGCGCGAGTGCGTGTCGCTGGCCCAGGACTGGACCGGCCCGGCCGCCCGCTTCGATGTCGCCCTGCACGCCGGCGATGCCGACGCGCTGCGCGCGCTGCAGACGCAGCTTGCCCGTCGACCCGGGCCCATCGTGCCGGTGGCACAGGCCGATGCCGACGGCCGGGTGCCGCTGGAGCGATTGCTGCGCGAGCGCTCGCTGAGCGTGAACACCGCCGCCGCAGGCGGCAATGCGAGCCTGATGACGATCGGCTGAGGGCGCGGGGTCCCCGCGCTGCCGGCAAGCTTCTCAGGACGACAGCCGCGCGCGGGCGCCAGGCAACCAGCCCAGACCGTCTTCCGTGCGGCCCGCCGGGATGTACTCGGCGCCGATGTCGCCGGAGTAGCCGATGCGGCGCAGGTGATCGAAGATGAAGTCCCAGGCGATCTCGCCGGTGCCGGGTTCGTGGCGACCGGGGGTATCGGCGATCTGCAGGTGGCCGATGCGCGCGGCCTGCCGTTGCAGCGTGCCCGCGAGCTCGCCCTCCGTGCGCTGCGCGTGGTACAGGTCGTATTGCACGAGGAAGTTGTCCGCGCCCACCTCGTCGACCAGCGCGAAGCCCTTGGACGGGCTGTCCAGCCAGAAGCCAGGGACGTCGAAGGGGTTCAGCGGCTCGGTCAGCAGCGTCAGGCCCGCCGCGCGCAACTCGGCGGCGGCGTGGCGCAGGTTGGCCACCAGGGTGGCGTGCTGCTCGGCCTCGCTGACACCGGCCAGGCGCTTGCCGGCCAGGCAGTTCAGCCGCGGCACGCCCAGCGTGGTGGCGTAGTGGAGGGCGCGCTGCACGCCCTCGCGGAACTCGGCCTCGCGCCCGGGGTGGCAGGCGATGCCGCGCTCGCCCGCGGCCCAGTCGCCCGGCGGCAGGTTGTGCAGCACCATCGTCTGGCCCGCGGCGCGCAGGCGGTCGCGCACCACCTCGGCCGGCGCCTCATACGGAAACTGGACCTCCACCGCGTCGAAGCCGGCTTTCGCGGCGCGCTCGAAGCGCTCGAGGAAGGGCACCTCGGTGAAGAGCATGGACAGGTTGGCCGCGAAGCGGGGCATGGGCAATCTCCTAGGACGTGTGTTGCAACAGTTGCGCGGCCACGGCGACGGCCACCACCTCGGGCGCCTTGCCCGCGATGCCGGGCACCCCGATCGGGCAGGTGATGTGGCCGAGTTCCGCGTCGGTGAAGCCGCGCTCACGCAGACGGCGCGAGAAGGTGGCCCACTTGGTGCGGCTGCCGATCAGTCCGATGTAGGGCAGATCCGCACGCTCGCGCTGGCGCTTCAGGCAGGCGTGGATGATGTCCAGGTCTTCGGCATGGCTGAAGCTCATCACCACCACGGCCGATCCGGGCGCCAGATCGGCCACGGCGTCCTGCACCGGCTCGGAGTGCTCGCAGCGCACGTTGTCGGGCACACGCTCCGGGAAGATGCCGTCGCGGCTGTCCACCCACAGCACGTCCATGGGCAGCGTGCCCAGCACCTGCACCAGGGCCTTGCCCACGTGGCCGCCGCCGAACAGGGCCATGGGGTGGGCCGGTAGACGCAAGACGTCGACGCGGTCGGGGTCGAGCGCGCCCTCCAGACGCTCGAAGCGCAGGTGGACCACGCCGCCGCAGCACTGGCCGAGCGAGGGCCCGAGGGCGTAGCGCCGCACCTGCGGCAAGATGGCCTCAGCGGCCTGAGGCTCGAGCAGGCAGCTCCGGGCCAGCGCGATGGCGTCGAACTCCAGGTGGCCGCCGCCCAGGGTGTTGAGCACGGTGTCGGCGAACACCGCCATCCAGGCGCCCTCCTCTCGCGGCGCCGACCCCTGCGCCTGCTGCACCGTCACCAGCACGGCCGCGCCGTGGGCCAGCGGCGGCTTGAGCCGGCGCTGCAGTTCGTGCAGGTGCGAGGCGCTCAAGCCGAGGCGGCGCGCATCCGCTCCACGGCCAGCAGCAAGCGCTCCGGCGTGGCCGGAGCGTCCATGCTGAGCACCGTGCCGCCGCTGCCGCAGGCGGCCACCGCATCGCGCAGCGCGAAGTAGGCCGACAGCGCCAGCATCAGCGGCGGCTCGCCCACCGCCTTGCTGCGGTAGGGCGTGGGCTTGAGGTTCTCGCCGTCGAACAGGCTCACGCGGAAGTGCTCGGGCACGTCGCCGGCCACCGGGATCTTGTAGGTGCTCGGGCCGTGCGTCAGCAGCTTGCCCTTCTTGTCCCAGATGCACTCTTCCATGGTCAGCCAGCCCATGCCCTGGATGTAGCCGCCCTCGATCTGGCCGCGGTCGATGGCCGGGTTGATGCTGCGGCCCACGTCGTGCACGATGTCCGCGGCCTTGAGCCACCACTCGCCGGTGAGGGTGTCGACCTCCACCTCCGACACCGCCGCGCCATAGCAGTAGTAGTAGAAGGCGCGGCCCTTGAGGGTGTTGAAGTCGTACTCGATCTCGGGCGTGCGGTAGAAGCCCGTCACCCCCAGGCCCACCCGGTCCAGCCAGGCCTGCTTGACCAGTGCGCCCCAGGCCACCGCCTTGCCGCCGCCGCGGGCTTCGCCCGACTGGAAGGCCACTTCGGCTGCCGGACAGTCCAGCAGGCGCGCAGCCACGCCCGACAGCCGCTCGCGCAGCTGGCGGCAGGCATCCATGATGGCTGCGCCATTGATGTCGGCACCGCTGGAGGCCGCGGTGGCTGAGGCGTTGGGGACCTTCTGCGTGTCGGTCGCGGTGACGCGCACCTTGGCTACGGCGATGCCCAGGCCATCGGCCGCCACTTGCGCCATCTTGGTGTTCAGGCCCTGGCCCATCTCGGTGCCGCCGTGGTTCACGCTGACGGTGCCGTCCTGGTAGATGTTCACCAGCGCCGCGCCCTGGTTGAGCATGGTGGCGGTGAACGAGATGCCGAATTTCAGCGGCACCAGCGCCAGGCCGCGCTTGCGTGAGCGGTTCGCGGCGTTGAAGGCCTTGACGGCCTCGCGCCGGGCGCGGTAGCCCGACTCGGCCTCGACCTGCGCGATGACCTGGTCGCCGATCCAGTCCTCGATGCGCTGCTCGTACTGCGTGGTCATCGAGCCCGGATCGCCCGAGACCGCCGGGTCGCGGTACAGATTGGCCAGACGCACGTCCAGCGCGTCCTTGCCCAGGCGGTTGGCGATCTGCTCGATCACCGTCTCGATGCCGAACATGCCCTGCGGGCCGCCGAAGCCGCGAAAGGCCGTGGCGCTCTGCATATGGGTCTTGCAGCGGTGGCTGATGATCTTCAGGTTCGGCAGGTGGTAGCAGTTGTCGATGTGCAGCACCGCGCGGTCATTGACCGGGCCGGAGAAATCGGTGCTGTAGCCGCAGCGCGACGCCAGCGTGAAGTCCACCCCGAGGATGCGGCCGTGGTCGTCGAAGCCCACCTCGTAGTCGAGGCGGAAGTCGTGCCGCTTGCCCGTGATCATCATGTCGTCGTCACGGTTCACGCGCAGCTTCACCGGGCGCTTGAGCTTGAAGGCGGCGAGTGCCGCCGACTGCGAGAAGATGCTCGCGTTGCCTTCCTTGCCGCCGAAGCCGCCGCCCATGCGCCGGCAGATCACTTCCACGTCATGCGTGCCCAGGTTGAGCGCCGCGGCGGCCTCGCGCTGGTTGCCGTCGGGGTGCTGGGTGGAGACGTACAGCGTCAGCTGCCCGTCCTCGCGCGGCACGGCATAGGAGATCTGGCCTTCCAGGTAGAACTGCTCCTGCTGGCCGCAGTGGGTGCGCCCGCTCAGGCGGTGCGGTGCGGCGGCGATGGCGCCGGCCGGGTCGCCGCGGGTGATGCCCTTGGCCGGCATGACGAAGCTGCCCTGGGCCATGGCGTCGTCGATGGTGAGGATGGCCGGCAGCTCGCGCACCTGCACCTGGGCCTTCTTCGCCGCCTCGCGGGCGTAGAGCATGTCGTGGGCCACCACCACCGCCACCGGCTGGCCGAGGAACTCCACCTTGCCCTCGGCGAGGAAGGGGTCGTCGTGGACGATGGGGCCGCAGTTGTTCTCGCCCGGGATGTCCTTCGCGGTGAACACCGCCACCACCCCATGCTGGGCCATGAGCGCGTCGCGGTCGATGCCTTCGCCGACGAGCTCGCCGTGCGCCACCGGCGACATCACCAGGGCCGCGTACAGCGTGCCGCGCAGCTCGGGAATGTCGTCGGTGTAGACGGCCTGGCCGGTGACGTGCAGCCGGGCCGACTCGTGCGGCAGCTCGACCCCCTGGGCCTGCAGCGGCAGGAGTTCCTTCAGCGTGGTGGGCGCGTTCATGGGGGTCTCCTCGTCGCGCGCCGTCAGGCCGCGAGGTGTTGCGGGCTGCTTTCCCGGGCTTCGTCCAGGAAGCGCAGCACCAGATTGCGTGCCACCTGCGAGCGGTAGGCCCAGGTGGCCCGCAGGCCGTCGCGGGCGGTGAAGCTGGCGGCGATGGCCTCGTCCAGGGCGGCGGCCGTCACCTCCTGCGGAGTGCGGCCCTCGAGCGCGGCCTCCAGCTTCGGTGCGCGGCAAGGCGACGGCGCCAGCCCGTTGTAGGCCAGGCGCACGCCCGTGAGCCGTCCGCCCGAGAGCTCGAAGCGGATGGCGCAGCAGGTGGCCGAGATGTCCTGCTCGAAGCGCTTGCTGATCTTGTGCGCGCGGAACACCTGCCCCGCCTTCGGCTTGGGCAGCACCACCGCCTCGATGAATTCGCCCGGGCGCAGCACGTTCTTCTTCTGGCCGGTGTAGAAGTTGTCCAGCGCCACCTCGCGCTGGCGTTCGCCCTGGCGCAGCAGCAGCGTGGCGCCCAGGGCCATCAGGCAGGGCATGGAGTCGCCGATGGGCGATCCGTTGGCGATATTGCCGGCCAGCGTGGCCGTGGAGCGGATGGGCGGCGAGCCGAAGCGGCGCAGCACCTCTGTGAAGTCGGGATAAGCGCCGGCGACGAGGGTCATCACCGATTCCAGCGGCACCTGCGCGCCGATGCGCCAGGCTGACGCGTTCTCCTCCACCCGCTTGAGCTCGGCCACGTGGCCCAGGTAGACGATGTGCGCTGGGCGGCTGAACTGCTTGTTGACCTGCAGGCCGATCTCGGTGCTGCCGGCCAGCAGTGTGGCGTCGGGGTGTCGCTTGAGGTAGGTGGTGAGCTCGGCCAGCGAGGCCGGCGAGACGAACTCGCTGCCCTTGCGGGTGCGCACCACGGGCTGCACCACGATCTCACCGTCCAGCGAGTAGGTGGGCTCCTGGGCGCGCCGAACTTCGTGCAGCAGCGGCACATCGGCGCGGTCATCGATCTTCAGCGCCGGAGCGCCGGCCTGGCAGGCCTTCATCGTGGCGTCGACGATGGGCCGGTAGCCGGTGCAGCGGCACAGATTGCCGCTGAGCGCGTCGTTGACCTGCTGGCGGTTGGGGCAGGGGTTGTGCTGCACCAGCCCGGCCAGGCTCATCACGATGCCCGGGGTGCAGAAGCCGCACTGCGAGCCGTGGCACTCCACCATGGCCTGCTGCACCGGGTGCAGGGTGCCGTCGGCGCGGGCCAGGCTCTCCACCGTCTTGACCGACTTGCCGTCCAGCGTGGGCAGCAGCTGGATGCAGCTGTTCACGGGGATGTAGTCCACCGCGTCGCCGGCGGCATTGAGCTCGCCCACCAGCACCACGCAGGCGCCGCAGTCGCCCTCGGCGCAGCCTTCCTTGGTGCCGGTGCGGTGCAGTTGCTCGCGCAGGTAGTCCAGCACCGTGGTGGTGCGGCGCTTGCCCTGCGCCTCGACGATGCGCCCGTCGAGGACGAAGCGCACGGAATTGGTGACCTCGGACATGCGGACCCTTTGCCGGTAGAGAAAACGATTCTAGGGGCCGCCCGCCGCTGCGCACACGGCCCGCTTGCGGCCTCTCAGGTCGTGCGGCTCATGAGCCGCGGTAGGTGCTGTATGTCCAGGGTGTGCACACCAGCGGCACGTGGTAGTGCTGCTGGGGGTGGGCGATGCCGAAGTCCAGATTCACCTGGTCGAGAAAGGGGGGCTCGGGCAGGGCGACACCCTGGGCGCGGAAGTACTCGGCCACGGCAAAGCACAGGCGCAAGCGCCCCACGCGCATGGCCTCGTTGGCAATCAGCGGCCCGTCGGGGTTGCGGCCGTCGGCGTTGAGCACCACCTCGCGCAGCGCCACCGGCTGCGCGCCGTTCAGGTCGTACAGCGTCACGCGCATGCCGCCGGCGGGCCGGCCGTGGCAGGTGTCCAGGACGTGGGTGCTCAGGCCCATGGGCGTGCTCCTTCGGCGCTCGGCCGGTCTTCAGCGCACCGGCGCGCCGGCTTCGTGCCAGCGCCGCACGAGGTCGCGCTCGGCGTCGGTGATCTGGGTGGCGTTGTTCAGCGGCATCTGCTTGAGCACCGACACCTGCTGGTAGACCGACAGGGCGTGCTGCTGCAGCAGCTCGGGCGTGTGCAGGGCCACGTTCTTCTGCTGCACCTGCGCGTTGTGGCAGACCACGCAGCGCTGCTCGAGCACCGCGCGCATGTCGGCGGCGGTCACCGGAGCTGCCGCCGCGGCAGGGGCTGCCGCAGGCGGCACCGGGGCGGGCTTCATGCCCACGATGAGGCCCACGATCAGCAGCACGCCGGCCGCGGTGTACTCCCAGGGCACGCGGCGCCCCTCGATCAGCGCGCGGTGGCGGGCGACGAAGCTGTGGCGGATCAGCGCACCGGCGAGCATCAGCACGAACAGCACCGCCCAGTTCCAGCGGCCCTGGTACAGCCAGCCGTAGTGGTTGGACAGCATGGCAATCAGCACCGGCAGCGTGAAGTAGGTGTTGTGCACGCTGCGCTGCTTGCCGCGCTTGCCGTGGATGGCCAGCTCCTTCGGGTCGGACTTCTGGCCGCTGGTCATCGCCGCCACCACCTTGCGCTGGCCGGGGATGATCCAGAAGAACACGTTGGCGCTCATCGCCGTGGCGATCATGGCCCCCACCAGCAGGAAGGCCGCACGCCCCGGGAACAGCTGGGTCGCGGCCCAGCACGACAGGGCGATGACGCCCAGCATGGCCACGCCCACCATCGTCTCGCCATGCTTGCGAAAGCCCAGCACACGACAGACCGCGTCGTAGACCCCCCAGAAGACCACGAGCATGCCTACCGCCGCGGCGCCGGCGGCCACGGGCGACCAGTTCATCAGCGACTTGTCCACGAGGAAGGAGCCCGCGTTCCACAGGTACAGCACCGTGAACAGCGCAAAGCCGCTGAGCCAGGTGGAGTAGCTCTCCCAGTAGAACCAGTGCAGCTTGGTGTGGATCTTGCGCGGGGCCACCATGTACTTCTGCGGGTTGTAGAAGCCCCCGCCGTGCACGGCCCACATCGCCCCGTCCACGCCCTTTTCCAGCAGGTCCGGGCTGGTGGGGCGGATGAGGTTGTTGTCCAGGAAGACGAAGTAGAACGACGAGCCGATCCACGCGATGGCGGTGATGACGTGGACCCACCGCAGCAGGAGGTTGGCCCAATCGAGCAGGTAGGCTTCCATCGTTGTTCAGGTCGCGGGTCAGGTCATCGGGTCGGGGAGGGACAATCAGGTCCAGCCCCGGCCCGGGCGGCCCCGGACATTCCCGGCAGGACGAGTGTAAACACCGCCCCTTGGGCCGCCACCCGCCGCACCTGACCCGGTGAGGCGGCCCGGACCCAGCCCCGAGAGTCGACATGAAGCCCATCACCTCCGCCCCCACGCCGCCCTACCCGAGCTACCCGCGCGACCTCCTCGGCCACGGCCGCCACCCGCCCCAAGCCCGCTGGCCCGGCGATGCGCGGGTGGCCGTGCAGTTCGTCCTGAACTACGAGGAGGGCGGCGAGAACTCGGTGCTGCACGGCGACGCCGGCAGCGAGCAGTTCCTCTCGGAGATGTTCAACCCGCCCGCCTTCCCGGGACGGCACCTAAGCATGGAGGGCGTCTACGAGTACGGCAGCCGCGTGGGCGTGTGGCGCATCCTGCGCGAGTTCGAGAAGCGCGGCCTGCCGCTGACGGTGTTCGGCATCTCCATGGCGCTGGAGCGTTGCCCGGAGGTGACCGCCGCCTTCGTCGAGCTGGGCCACGAGATCGCCTGCCACGGCTGGCGCTGGATCCACTACCAGGGCGTCGACGAGGCCACCGAGCGCGAGCACATGCGCATCGGCATGGACATCATCCGCCGCATGACGGGAGACGGCGCGAATGCCGAGAAGGGCGTCGAGCGCGTGCTGCACGGCGCCGGCTGGTACACCGGCCGCGACAGCCCCAACACCCGCCGTCTGGTGGCCGACTTCGGCGGCTTCACCTACGACAGCGACTACTACGGCGACGACCTGCCCTTCTGGCTGCAGGTGAAGAAGACCGACGGCAGCCTGGCGCCGCACCTGGTGGTGCCCTACACGCTGGACTGCAACGACATGCGCTTCGCCCTGCCGCAGGGCTACAGCCACGGCGACGAGTTCTTCGAGTACCTGCGCGACGCCTTCGACGTGCACTACGCCGAGGGAGCCGATCACCCCAGCATGATGAGCATCGGCATGCACTGCCGGCTGCTGGGCCGGCCCGGGCGCCTGCGCGCGCTGCAGCGCTTCCTCGACCACATCGGCAAGCACGACCGGGTCTGGGTCACACGCCGCGTGGACATCGCCCGGCACTGGCGCGACACCCACCCCTTCGACCCCGCCACCGCCTTCGTGTGGGCCTGACTGCGAAGACCACCCCCATGCCCCTGACCCTCGAACAACTCAACGGCGCCACGGCCGCCGAGTTCGTGGCGCTGCTGGACGGCACCTACGAGCACTCGCCCTGGATCGCCGAGCGCGCCGCCGCCCATCGCCCCTTCTCCACCCTGGCCGCGCTCAAGCGCGCGCTGGCCGTAGCGGTGCGCGAAGCCACGCGCGAAGAGTAGTTGGGCCTGATCCGCGCCCACCCTGAGCTGGCCGGCAAGGCCATGGTGGCCAAGGCCCTGACCGCCGAGTCGACGAACGAGCAAGGCAAGGCCGGGCTGACCCAGTGCACGGCGGAAGAGTTCGCGCGGCTGCAGCAGCTCAACGCCGACTACAACGCCCGCTTCGGCTGGCCCTTCATCCTGGCCGTGCGCGGCCCGCGCGGCGAAGGGCTGGGCAAGTCCGA
>Ga0315902_10006592_pt1 | contig 16049 bp, 12 predicted proteins | sample LakEriMetagenome_9_FD_203523 | JGI IMG/M metagenome (GOLD analysis project Ga0315902, IMG submission 203523) | Freshwater fungal communities from buoy surface, Lake Erie, Ohio, United States - Buoy 12 MA117 | ecosystem: Environmental > Aquatic > Freshwater > Lake > Lake biofilm | place: USA...
TGCAGTTGACGAGGGCTTGGAGCGTCTGGTAGCGACGCGTTTGCTTGATTGCCGGTTGCAAGAAATCTCGAACGATTTCCTTGAGCTCTTCTGCATCCTTGGGGGGAATCGCTTTGAATTGGCTTCGAAGCGCGGCGTAGCCCGCGGAAGAAAAATCCTCTTCGAGTCCGTCCTTATCAAGCCACTCCACCAACGCTTCGTCACCCAATTTTGTGGGCTTCAGCATCCATCGGATGAACTCTTTGCGGTCTTCACCGATCGGGTCGAGGATAGGGATGATCAGATCGCCGACACGACCAGGTCGCCGAATATCGGGCGACAGCAGATGGATACGTGCGGTCATCAGCAGCCAAATGACTTTACCCCGCAGTTTGGGGTCGCTCATCATGGCTTGGATCTTTCCGGTCAATCGGCGTTCGGTTTCGTGGGCGCCTTCGCCAACACTTCCAAACTGCGTATCCGCTTCATCCACAAAGATGACGACTTTCTCCAACGCTTCGAGCACTCGGCGTAGACGTTCAAAGATCACGTCGGTTTGTCCGAACCATTGGCTTCGGATATTTTTCAGTACCAAAACCGGCATGTCTAGTTCCGCAGCAACCGCTTCAAAGATAAACGTCTTGCCACCACCGATAGGACCTGCGATCGCGGCACCAGGGAGCGCTCGATCGTCGGGTAGCTTCATGCGAGGGATCAGGTACTCCTGAAGAAACTCTTTGAGCTTGGAAAACCCAATCACATCCTTGAGTGTTTGGATCGGTTTCTTGAACTCGATCACATCTTCACCGAGTTGCGATTGAATAAAATGCTCGACCTGCAAGGTGGTGTCTTGACGCTGGATGGGCTGTTTGGAGTAATCCGATGCGAGGAGCAATTGCCGCATGGCATGGATGGATAGTCCAGCGGTTGCCTCGGCCACCAAATCGAGCGACTCAGTGATCGCTCGATTTCCCGAGTTCGCAATGTGCCATTGCGCGTAGTGCTTGCGCCCGTTCAGGTCGGGCGAAGGAATCTCGACAGAGAGGACTTGAGGGAGTCGCGAGATGCGAGGATGGATCAGACTTCTCGATTCCGCAATCAGTAGAACGTTGTCTTTCCCATTAAAAAAGTTCGGGTCTCCAAACCAATCGGTCACGATGGAGATACGTCGAAGTTGTGCGTCGTTCATTCGAGCCACATCGCCATCCCCGGAGGGAAGGAGAATGTCGGCTCCCTCGATCATGACCAATAGGTTTTCCTTCAGGTAACTTCTAGAACAGATCGTCAGTTGACGAAGGAACTCAAGGGCTTGGGTGGCGTTACCTATCGCGTCCCGTAAGTATTGATCGAACTCGCGCCTGCGAAGTTCGAATTTGCTTCCGTCTTGAAGCACTTCACGCGTCGGGATCGCTTCCACCGCGACACCGTTCTTCCATCCAGTCCAAGCTTCACGCAATTTGGCGCGGTCTTCATCGTTCACCCTGACTGGCCCGTTCAATTCGTAGACGACTTGAATAAGCCCAGGGATCTTCGTCTTGGTTTGCAAGAACTGGATTAAAGGAACATACTCGCGACCATCGTAATAAAGGTCGTAGATATTCCCGGAGACGACGATGGCCCGCGATTGTCCAGAATTGATAATTCGAGCCATCTGGACGAAAAACGGATACGATGCGGCGGGTACGTCGGCAGTTGGCAATTCAACGTTGGTCTGTTTTTCAGTCATGTGCGGTTGGATGGGGTGCTGGTCGATGACGTGTTCGCTGTTACAAAACAGCGATGGTTTCAAACGGCCTCACCTAAGGCGAGTGAACGGGACAGGGAGAACATGGTTTGGATGTAGGCGTTTGAGTTCGATCTTTTTGAAGGAGGAGCGACTCAACCCTGAGAGCATTATTGCCGATTGTACACTTTTCGGGGATCCGATCGGGGCGTAAACCACAGATCTCGAGCACGGCCACGCTGCGATCGTTGTCGCGGCCGACGTCACCCGATCAACATGGTCTATCAAGTCGATACCCCGCCTATGCGTTGATTGCTAGGTGTTTGCTGGTTTCTGCGATTAGCGGGCTTATGAGATTGGCTGGCTGCGGCGTGCTTCCAGTGGAGACTGCAATGATCGACTGGGGGCCCCATGTTGGAGCCTACGGAGCTTTGGGCTGCCTGGTTTTTCGTCCAACGAGCGCCGAAAGCCGGGACGCCTCGGTCGGTGGGGGGATCGGTTTGTGAAGTTTATGGATTAATAGAATCCGAAGCGCTGGGTTCCGTAACGATGAGCCGCTGGTTCGCGGTCAAATCGGTCAGCGTTTGGGTTTGCCCGCTGGGCCAATGGATCGTCGCGCGCGGGATCTTGATGGAATTTCCTATCCCAAAGTGGATGGTCGTCGCGTGGGTGGATGCATACGATCCCCCTCCGATCCGATGTTTTACACGTTTTTCTGGGACCGATCCAATAGTTCCAAGTTCCAATTCGACCCAGGCACCTACCGCATCCCGATTGCTTTGGGTGCCGACAAGATCCAGTTCAAGGAAGTTGCCTAAATTGGGAGTATCGTTGGTAAGTAGTTCTACGGGTTGCTCCAGCATGCTCACCGCAAAATCGATGTCGCCATCGTTGTCATAGTCACCGATCGCCATCCCTCGGCCAGCGTGGACTTGGCGAAAGAACTCGCCGGTCGCATCGCCGATCGAAACAAGCCGTTTGCCTTGTACGTTTTCTAGCAGGTAGGGCTTTTGAAGGTTGCTGCTTCGGATGGGGCGGCGGCTCGTGTGGCCAGCGATCACGACAAGGTCATCATCGCTGTCGTGGTCGGCATCGAAGAACGCGGTACCCCACCCGACAACAGCTTGGCCGAGAGCCATCAATCCGGCAGACCGCGTTCCGAGGGAAAAGTACTGCTTGCCTTGATTCAAGTAGAGTTCGCAGTATTCGTTCTGATAGTTGGTGACCAAGATGTCGGGTTTAAGGTTCCCATCGAAATCGGCGACGGCGAGTCCCATGCTGCCATCGACGATGGATCGGGACCCGAGGCTCGTTCCCGACGACGCTCCAATTTCCTTGAGTTCACCATTCCCTTGGTTATCCAGAAGTACGTTTGGGTCTTCGTCGTTAGCTACGTAAAGGTCGGTGTCTCCATCGAGGTCGAAATCGCATGCGACGACACCGACACCGCGAAACGGAAATGCTTTTAAGAACTCAGAGGCATCGCGGAACGTGCCGTCCCCTTGGTTGACCCAGAGTTCATCCGGTTCGCCCGAGAAGTCGGCCGGGGCACATCGGTCGATTTCACCTTGGGCATTGAAGCATCGCTTGTCCAGCGCGGGAGACCAGACTCCGTAGTGAGCGATGTAGAGATCGAGGTCCCCGTCGTTTTCCAGATCAAACCACGCTGCGGAAGAACTCCATCCTCGATGGTGGAATCCCGCTGATTGTGTGACGTCTTCGAAGGTGCCGTCCCCCTGATTGCGAAGCAATTGTTGTCCACCGAAACCCGTGATGAATATATCGGGAAGACCATCGGAATCATAATCGCTGACCGCGGCACCAAACGAGTAGCAGACTCCCGCATCGCATGCCGCTTTACCGCTGACTTCGCGAAATCCCAGCGGGATTTTTTTGACTGGGCCCTGTTGCGCCGACGCACTTTGTGGAGAGGCATGCTGTTGGAAGAGTCCATTAGAAACCATCATGATTTCTTTCTCAGGGGACAGCGTCCCACCTCCCGGGATGAACAAATCCCATCGTCCATCTCGATCGTAATCGATGGAGCCGATGCCACCCCCATTGGATTCAATCATCGCGACGAGCCATGCGCCTTCGCCGTTGTGGTACGTGAAGTCGATGCCGACATCGGAACCATGCGAAGTGAACTTTAACGCGGATTTATTGGTGGCTGCATCCGAGGATGAACCTGCTATTGCCGACGGTTGCTTTTCTTGGGTAGGCGGGGTTGCGGCCGAGTTGCGTTGGGCGATTTCCTTTTTCGTTATCGGATCGGTTGTATCGCTCGACGAATCGGTGCAGCCGGCAAATGTCGGTAGCAAGATGCAAATTGCGATGACGAAAACGATGCCGTTGCATCGCGGGCCTACAAGTTCATAGGAATACCGCGATCGACCGATTGGATAGGAAGAGTCGATGGGAGAGGGCATTGCCACATTGCTGACGGTTGATGCTGTTGGTTGGTTATGCTGCAGGATAGGTTGTGCTGCAGAATGATCGTGTCCTCGAGATTCCGAGAGTCGCTAATCCTTTTCAGTGGGCTTCGCTGCGCTGTTTGCGGTGTCTCTGTTTGCGGTATCTCTGTTTGCGGTACCTCTGATTTCAGGGGTTGCGGTTTGGGAGGTGCCGCCGGTTGTTGTCTGAGGCTGACTTTGAAATTGAGGCTGAACTTGAAATTGAGGCTGAACTTGGAAGGGTGCTGTCGTTGGGTCTTCGGCCGAAAACTGTTGCGATTCGAGGATGGCCAATTCGATTTGACGGATTGCCCGGCGGTGGTTTTCGGCAGCGTTCAAACGGCCTTCGCGTTCAAAGTAATTCGCGAGCAGCGCGTGCGATTTGAGGTCGATTGGGTTGGCCCTCGATGCGACTTGGACATACCCAGCTCCGCCAGAGGGATCGAGGTAATTCATCATCATTTCTCCCATATCCCTGCGGAGATCCTGATTGCTGTTGTCCGTCACAAGTCGTTCAAGCATGCGGTCGACGTCAGGCCGTTTTAACTGGCTCTCCGAGGCTTTTTGAAATAGAGCTTCGCTCTCAGAACTTTTCCCAAGTTTCGCCATGCATCGAGCTTGGAGTTGCAAGTACGGGAGTGCGTCTGGCCACCGCGTTAGAAGCATCGTCGCTTGTTCGCTCGCTTCACGTACATTCCCCGATTCCAAATTCGTTTCGCAAACCAACGCCAACTCAGGGCTTGGAAGTTTGGAGATGTCTTTTAGCTTTTTCAGTTGCTCAGACGCGAGGTCTGGGTAGCCGAGGTTGAGCAGAGAGCGTGCGTATCCCGAAATCAGTTCAGGAGATTCCTCGATGCCGTTGGACTTGGCGTACTTCTCAATCCATTCAAATTCGGTCCGAGCTTCTTCGAATTGAGCTTTCTCAAGATACACCTGGGCGAGTTCTTCATGGGCTCGAGGGAAATCCGAGCGGATCGCGATCGATTTTTGAAACGACTGGATCGCGCCATCGAGATCGTAATTTGCGGTGCTGGTGACACCTCGCCAGAACTCGAGTTGATAATCACCCTCGAAGAGTTCCCCCCAAAGACGCAGTGTTTGGTTGGCGCTGTTGGAGTCACCTTGGGTCATGAAGCCTTGAACGAGCGAGCCAAGGACCTCGGCTCCATTCTCTTTGTAGATCAAAAGAAGTGGACCTAGATTCTCTTTGACTTTGTTGGGAACCCCGGCGGCGGAATCCATGAGCAAAAGCGGTGCTGCTGCCTGAGTTTGCGGCATTCCTCCGGAAGCGAGTTCATCCGTGATGCGTTTCACTCGGCCGCGGTCGCCCAGTTTGCGATAGGCGTCGGCAAGAAGCCACCTCCATTCCTTCGGCGACAACATCCATGGAGACCAAGTTTCGAGCCTCGCCGCAGCATTCCCCGGTTTCCCTTGACGGTAAATGAGGTCGCGACTGGATGCACCAACCCAAAAGTAAGCGGCCACCCAGCCGACAGCCAAAAGAGCTATCCCCCCGAGTAGTGCGAGGGAACGGGAAACACCTCGTCGCTTCCCTGCAGCTATCGCCCCAGTGCCCATCCCCCCAGGGCCCATTCCCCCTGCAGCCATCGGCTGTTTTCTCGCAATCCTCGATTTTCGGGCCGAGATTGGGATTCCGAAACGCCCCGATCCATCCAAGCGTCGTGCGGACCTATGTCGGGCGAATGAATTGCTCATAGTGATAAAGAAATCCAGGAATTTCATAACGCCGGAAAGCCCGAGGAACGAGCTACACCTAAAATATAGCCAAATCTTGACTTGAAAGGAATTGAATGGGGAGATAAGCTTTCGAGCCCATTGGTGGGAAAAAGGGGAGAGGATCTTCGTCGAAGACCCTCCTGCGTGGGAACTTCTCCTGGAATGTGGAGCTTTTCCCGCCAACCTGAAACCATACCGTCCCCGAAATGGTGTCGTTCACGAACCGTGTCGTTCACGAACGGTGCCATTCGCAAACCATTCCGATCCCAACCGAATCGAAATGACTCTAGACAAAAGTTTGAAAGTACGAGCCGGGGCCATCAAGTCCCGCAACGTGATGACCCGCGCAGAGCGGATCAAGCGTCTTCAAGATCTCGACAAGTGGACCGACGAGTCCATTGTACTCGGGATGGCAAAAGTTCGTGTTCCTAAGATTTCTTTGAAGAAAAAGAAGAAGGTGAAGAAGGAAGACGAAGCAGACGACAAGAAGAAAAAGAAGAAGTAGTTCGTATTCAACCCCGCTCGGCATACTGGGCGGGGTTGGCATACTGGGCGGGGTTGGCATACCGGCAGGGATTGGCATACCGGGTAGAGTTGTTGGGTGGCTTCCTTCTTTGGTGGCGGCCCGCAAACGGATCCGTCGGTCCGAAGTCGGTTTCTTTCGAGGAATCGATAGGCTTCAGGTGCTAAGCGGCATGTTCGGACTGTGTCGGAATGCCGATAGTGCTTTTAAAAGGACACGAGACGTTTGCGAGTTCAGTCGACACTCAGTCCACAAGAAATACTAGGGCGGCTCCACAAGGCCGCCTTTTTTGTTGGTTCTTTGTCAAAATCTGCTAACGTGGAAGGCGTGCGATGATCCGATGGACCTGTTTTCTATCTGGTCGCGTGCAAGGCGTTGGAATGCGTTTCACTGTCCGCAAACTCGCGGACGAGTTTCGGCTTCACGGGTACGTCGAAAACCTTGACGACGGTCGGGTTTGCATGGTCCTCGAGGGACAGGCCGATCTACTGCAACGATTTCTTGATCAACTTCGGGTCGAGGCGCCTGGGCATCTTCACACGATCGATACCTATCCAAGCGAAGCTTCGGGAGAGTTCGCGAATTTCTCGATTCGGCGTTGAGATGTATACTGAGTGGCTGGACAGTCCAAGGTGAACCGTCATTAGCAAGTGGTTTGCGCCGCTCGACTCCTGCGCCTTGGGGCCTGTCCGCTCCCACCCACGATCACCCGCGATCGATACTAATACGCCCCCGATCGATACTATTACCACCCGATCGATACGATAACCCCCCGATCGATACGATAACCCAGGTTCGATACCCCGCGATCTATCCCATGTATTCCGACGGAATTTCACCATGAAACGATTGAAAGCTGGCGGAGGCTGGCAAGCAGTACGGTACACGTTCCGAAAGGGGCTTGAGTCCGGCAATCTTTGGAAAATGTACACCGCCCTGCGTTCCCGCAATGCGTGCAAGACATGCGCTTTGGGAATGGGTGGGCAACACGGCGGTATGGTCAACGAACATGGTTCGTTTCCCGAGGTGTGCAAAAAATCGATCCAAGCGATGGCGGCAGACATGCAACCTGCCATCACAGCGGATTTCTGGGCGAAGCATCCGGTCGCTCAAATGAGTCGATGGACGCCAAGGCAATTGGAAACCAGCGGGCGATTGATCCAACCGGTGTTGTACGAGCAAGGGTCTACGCACTACCGAACGATTACATGGGCGGATGCGTTTGAGAGGATTGCGAAGGAACTCAATCGCCTCCACGCGGACCAAACGTTTTGGTACTTCAGCGGGCGATCGAGCAATGAAGCCGGCTTTCTGTTGCAGCTTTTTGCCCGAGTTTATGGCACCAACAATGTCAACAACTGCAGTTACTACTGCCATCAAGCGAGCGGTGTTGGGCTGCAAACCACATTGGGAACTGGGACCGCCACTGTGGTGCTCGAAGATCTCGATAAGTGCGATACCGTTTTCATTATCGGAGGGAACCCACCTAGCAATCATCCCCGATTGATGACCAGTTTGATGCATTTGCGGCGTCGAGGCGGACGCATCGTAGTGATCAATCCGGTGAAGGAGTTAGGGTTGGTTCGGTTCAAGGTCCCGAGCGACCCGCTGAGTATGGTCTTTGGTACCAAGATTGCGACTCACTACATCCAACCGCATATCGGCGGAGATTTAGCACTTTTGACGGGTATCGCAAAAGCCGTTCAGGAGTTAGGGACTCATGACACGCTCTTCCTGGCTGAGCACTGCAATGGCCATGTTGACTTTTTAGAAGAATTAAAAGGTCATTCTTGGGATGATATCACTCGCAAGTCTGGAGTCGACGAGAAAACGATTCGGGAGCTCGCGCAGGTTTACTCCGACAGCAAAGGCTCGATCTTTTCATGGACCATGGGAATCACCCACCACACGCATGGCGTTCAAAACGTTCAAGCGATCGTGAACCTTGCGCTAATGCGAGGGATGATCGGTAAGGAAGGGGCCGGGGTGATGCCGATTCGAGGTCACTCGAATGTTCAAGGCATCGGGTCGGTTGGTGTGACGCCCAAACTCAAGGATGAGCTTTTTCACAATTTAAAGAACAAGTTCGGCGTGAACCTGCCGACGACTCCCGGTAGAGATACGTTGGATTGTATGGAAGCCGCCCATCGCGGTGAATTGAAGTTTGCATTGTGCTTGGGCGGTAATCTATACGGTTCAAATCCCGACGCGCAATTCGCAGACGAGGCCTTAAAGTCGCTGGATATGTTGGTGATGCTCAACACCACCCTTAACACCGGTCACGCAAACGGACTCGCAAAAACCACGATGATCCTTCCGGTGTTAGCACGCGACGAAGAGCCCGAGCCGACTACCCAAGAATCGATGTTTAACTACGTTCGACTAAGCGATGGTGGGATCAAGCGGTTACCAGGCCCGCGCAGCGAAGTGCATGTAATCGCGGAGATCGCTAAACGGACTTTGGGCAAGTCGGAGGCCATTGACTGGGAGCAGATGCAAAAAACCAACACCATTCGTCACTGGATATCGAAGGTGGTTCCAGGGTACGAACAGATAGACACCATTGCTGAGACGAAACACGAGTTTCAGGTTGCGGGTAGAACATTGCATCGCGCCAAATTCAACACCAAAGATGGTCGCGCGCAGTTGGTTGCCCACGAGCTACCAGAACTGAGTTCGCTCGAGAGCAACCAAGTTCGATTGATGACTGTCCGGAGCGAAGGTCAATTCAACACCGTTGTCTACGAAGATTACGATCTCTATCGTCATCAAGACCGCCGCGACGTGATTCTACTGAACCCTGAAGATATGCGTCGTATGGGCTTGGCAGAGGATTCCTTGGTAACGGTGTCAAGTTCGGTAGGGCAAATGCACAATATCCTGGCTCGCCCGTTTGAAGAGATCCGCGATGGCAACGCCATGATGTACTACCCAGAGTCCAATGTGCTGGTCCCAAGGGTTGTGGATCCGCAATCCCGAACGCCCAACTTTAAAAACGTGGTCGTGACAATCACCCGCCAAGTTGAATCGGTGCCGGTTTAGCTTGTCCAGAGTGTAAACACGCCCCCGAGAAAACTGTGCACGAAATTCACCCGATAAATGAGTCTCCATCATCATGCCGATCGATCCCGCCTGGAAACGCGACAACCGCCCCCCAAGAATCCTGATCGTCGACGATGACTACGAGATCGCGACTCCGGTCAAATTCGCGTTGGAAGGCCTCGGTTATGAGGTGGTCCATATGCCGGATGGGCAGCAAGGGGTCGCCAAACTCGAGTCCTACCATCCGGATTTGATGGTGCTCGACATGATGATGCCACGCCAGAGCGGTTTCCTTGTCTTGGAGCACCTGCGCCGAAGCAAACGGGATCAGATACGGGTGATCATGGTCACCGCCAACGAGGGGGAACGGCATCAGACCTATGCCCGGATGTTGGGGGTAGATGAATACATGCACAAGCCATTCGCTATGGATCAGTTGGTTGCCACTGCCCAGCGACTTCTAGAACTCCCTTTTCCTGACCCATCCGACGCTGTGGATGATTAAGCACGCTGCTGGAGTCAAAACCTAGCGGAACTCGGTAAAAATCTTAAGGATTTCGAAAGGTTTACCCTGGTCAAGTTTGGCGGATAGTGTTGCAATTAACGTACCGCACACGCACGATTCGTCCAACCGTTTTTCCTCTCGAGTCATCCTCAGGATTTTTTCATACCCATTGTCGAGGTTTATGAGAATGCGATCGAATATTTTGCGAGGTAACTCGCGCGCTTGCAATCGTGGCTTTACCCTGGTCGAACTCCTCGTGGTTATCGCGATCATCGGTATTTTGGTGGGGTTATTGTTGCCGGCGGTGCAGGCAGCGCGCGATGCCGCTCGCAGGATGAGTTGCAGCAACAACATGCGGCAGATTGGATTGGCGATTCATAACTTCGAATCGGCTCGCAAGCGATTGCCACCATCCAGCATCAACTTGAGCGGAACAGGCGCGGCGAGCGCTGTTGTTCGCAGCGAGCTGCGAGAGTTTCGCAAGGATGGGACGGATGGAAGTCAGAACGGTCATTATGCCAACCAATGCTTCCTCACGATCATTCTGCCATTCATCGAAGCAACGAATGTGTTCAATGCGCAAACGGCTGGATCCGCCGGTGGATATAGTGTGAAGTTGGATTGGTGGGCTCTTCAGAATCGCGCTGCGGCTTCGACCCCGATCGCTTTGTACATGTGTCCATCCTCCCCTGGTCCTGACAAGTTCCTCGATACAACGCGTTTGGGAACATCGGATAGGAATCGCTTCGCTGGATCGGCTGGAGATTGGAAGCCTGCTCTCACCGACTACATGGCGGTGAACCGTGCTAATTGGAACGGTAGCGGCGCCGTTTGGGACGCCATCATGCAAGGTAACCCAACGTATCCAGGAGATAGCGGCGTTCGAGGAGGGATGGCCACTAACGAGTTTACCCGATTGGCAGCGATCCTCGATGGATTGAGCAATACCATCACCATTTCCGAAGCAGGTGGCCGACCAGCACGTTGGAGCGGTGGAAAGCGAATCGAGGAGTATGCGGGTGGTACATCCCCATACATGAATGGCCCGTGGGCGCACCAAGGTAACGACATTGCTGTGGATGGATCGTGGTTCAACAATAGCGCAGTCCCACCTCAGTTCGCGAACATCACCTCGGTAACTGCGGCCAATGCGCCGAACAAGTGCAGCATCAACTGCACCAATCAAGGTGAAATCTATTCGTTCCACGGGAGTGGGTCACACGCAGTCATGGGGGACGCCTCGGTGCAGTACTTGAGTTCCTCGATCGATCTCAAGGCGTTGATGCTTCTCTGCGCACGGGCGGACGGAAACACGATCAATCCGGAATCGCTGAATCAGTAGTTGGCACATTCGGGTTGAGAATGCCAATTTGCGACGGCTCTGCTCTCTCGCGAGGGTGGAGCTTGCTGGTAACTAATTCCCAGGCAATGAAAGAATCTTGTTGCTCAAAGTACGAGAGACCGTGCTAAGTTCTCGATGGCTTTGAAAGAGGCTGTTTGGGGGAGGAAGTCACCACCTGTCGAAAGACCTCCTTGAAAGAATTGGAAATGCTTTCCGGCCGGTTCGCCTCGCAAAGGCCAGCCAGCCGCGCGGATTCTTCTTGATCGGTTATTTCCCCGAGCGCCTGAGTTTCACCTGGCTGTTGGCTTACCAGAATCAGTTTCGAGCCGAACCGCAGCACGTATAACTGCTGACGTGGGCCCATCGTTGATCGTCCCAGCACTTCGATGACTTCGTTGGGAAGTTTCTGAAACTGTTTAGGTTGTGATTTTCTGAGCATAAACACAGCGATCAGGAACAAGCACACTACCACGGTAAGTGAAAGCGTCATTGATAATGTGGCCGCCCACGGAGATCGAGGGGCTTGCACGCGAGGGTCCTCTGTGGCGCCGGGGCCCTTGAGTTCGAGCGGTTGTTGCTCCGATTTTCTCGATGCCGCTGCCGTTGTGACGGACCTGATTGAAGGATCAATTCCGGAATCGCGACGAGGGGGGATCGAGTTCCAAGCAGCGGCGGGCTGTACGTTGGACTGCGCTGCGTTGCCTGCAGTGTTGGGTACAAAGGGGTTCGTGGAATTCGGATAGGTCGGTGCTGAATTAGACGGTGCTGAATTCGACGGTGCTGAATTCGACGGTGCTGAATTCGATGAAGTAGGAATGGTTAGGGATGGCGAGGCATTGCCGCTCGGCGAGGGTGGAAGGAAGGCATTGGGATCGTTGACTCGAACCGGCGAGTTGCGAACTAACGATGGTTCACCTGGCGGATCAGCGCAAACCGTACCGAAAGATCCGAAGCCCATCAGGAGGGCAGCGGTTGCCAGACAAGCTTCGATGCGAAGCGGCAGCCTCCATTTTTTGGCGCAGGGTATTGCTCGAAGACTTAGTATCATTGGATTGAATCACTGCCGATCAACTCGGCAACACGAACGCAAAAGTTATCGTTCAGGACCAGAACTTCGCCCCGGGCAACCATACGGCCGTTCACAAAAATATCGACGGGATCGCCGGCGAGTTTGTCGAGGGTCACCACGGATCCTCGTCGAAGTTGCAAGATTTCGTCTAGATTCATTCGGGTACGACCCAGCTCGATCTTCAAATCGAGGGTCACATCCCGCAGAAGATCCATGGAAACCTTTTCAGGCGGTCCTCCTTCTCCAACAAGCTCTTCGAGATTGAATCGAGCTACTTTGGGGGTGCGTAAGGACTGTTCCACATCTTTGAGAGCCGATTCTGCTTGCTGCAACACTGCTTCAGCATCGGCAGCGCTGCGACCGGTGGGAGCAGGCGAGGCGTTTTGACCGCCAGTGGTGCTGGTGGAATCTGGATTCGTAGCAGCTTGGGGATCGTTGGCCATACAGCATCCGTGCTGATGAGGGTTATGTTCGAAAGCATCCTGTAGGGGAGTACCGCGCTAGCCATAACTGCCCAAGCGCGATTGCGACCCCTTGTTGAAATAATCGCAAACAGTCGAAAATTGCGGCACAGCTAGTCTGCGCAGACTAGTCATCGCAGACTAGTCTTCGATGACTTGGTAGTCGTTGAAACCGATGCTCAAGAGAATCGGTTCGCCGAGCAACTCAGTACTTGTCGCCAAAATGCGACGCTGAATCAAGCCCAGTTGGTTTTCCTGAAGTTCCGAAAGGCTGGTGTTCCGGATTTCTAGGATCAGCCGATGGCGAAAGCGGAACTTTCGTTCGTCGTAGAGTGCTTGCAAACGTTCTTGGTCGGAGGCGTTTAGGGTACCGAAAAGCCGGAACTCGACACGGTAGCTATGATCGGCTCCTGGAGGAACAAAAGAGACGCTGTAGGAGTCCAGGTCGAACTCGATGATCTTTTCGGTTTTCGAGGATTTATCGGAATGGGCCGAGTCGATTTCCTGGGCGGCTGAGATGAGCCTAGCCTCGGCGAGGGCTGCTACCTCTTCACCGGAGGGGACCATAAAGAAAAACACCAGCGTTTCGACAACGACCACAATGCTGACAAACGCGACGATCATCGCTTTGCTGGCAATACCACTTTTGGGACTCTTTTCAGCATGCTTGCCCGCCGCAGCACCCTTGTCAGCAGGTGCATCGTGCCCTTTTTTCTTGTCAGACATAATCTCACTTCATTCGCCGTGAAAATAACTCAAGTACCAAGAAAACCGTAGGACATGGACTGCTGCTCGAAGAAGTTTAGAAAAGGTCCAGCGACAGATTTTTGGTGCTCATTCCACAAAATGTAGCGGGTTGATCGATTGTGCCGTTTGTAACGACTTTTTTCGGGACGCAAGATCCAATGTTTCTGGTAATATGCTCCAGGAATGAAAATGCACTGACCCAGAGTTCGGGCGGTACATACAGACAAGTTTGCCGCTAGAAGGATGGTTACTGTGGACGAGGCGATTTTCAGCCAGACGGTATGTGTGCTTTTGGATTCGTGCCCAACACTCGATCAAGTTGCTTCGGTCTTATCGGACTACGACATCACTGGTCGCAATGATGGCAGTGAAGCGTGGGAGTTCAGTGGTCCTGCTTTGATCATCGCCTATCGGCCTGAAGTGAATGGTTATGCAGTGCTCGACCTCGTCGATCGTCCATGGCCAGATGATATGGGGTTTGAGAACGACAACGCGCTGCTGCACAGCGCATGGAAAGCGGGCCAATTTGGTCAGTACGTTTTCCCAGGTTCCCTAGAACGCGCTGCGGAGCAATCGTGGGGATGGGCGGAAGGGAAAGAGGTCGCGGCCAAGGCCAAGGCTTTTATCCGAGTGCGATTCAGCTACGTATTAGGCAAAGAAGATGATGACGGTGAATGGCTACCTGAAGACTACGATCCGATTGCGGAATTGGAATTCGCGACCACGATGGTCTCCAAGCTACTGACGCTCCCCCAGGCCCTCTGTTACTTCAATCCAGGTGGCGAAGTTTTGCGGGACCAGAACACCCTTGAGGAAAGCATCGAACTGTGTGCGGAACATGAGATTCCAACGGTCGATCTTTGGGCCAACGTTCGTTTGTTTCGTTTTGACGATGATTGGGCGATGATGGATACCGTTGGCAACGGCCAATTAGGAGCCGTTGACGTCGAAGCATGCTTCAACGCCGATGTTTATGATTTTAACGGAGTCGATCAGCTGCTCCGAACGGTATCGATGTATTTGGTCGGTGGGGAAGAGTTTGAAGAGGGGGAGATGATCGAAGATGACGAGGGGTTGTCGTGGAAGATTACCATCCACGGCGATAGCTTGTGCGATCCCCCTCGCGAAGTGCTGCGATTGTTGCCAGATGATGGCCGGACTCCACCCGCCGAACTGACAGAGGATCCATCCGACGACTAACATTTCGTCGTCCTTGGTCATCGGTTTCTGCAGTAGCTATTGCACTGCAAAACAACAACAGAAAAACAACATCAGCAAAACCTACCGCAAAACATGCACCGGTAGATGGCATTCGCCGGTAGATGGCATTCGCCGGTAGATGACAGGGTGGATTAAGCGCGTGGTGCGTGCCGTTGACGGTAGTACTTGAGGCCGGGAATAAAGAAGCATAATCCCGCTACCGTCCCGAAGAGGAGGTGGGCGGCACTCGGCCAAAGGATCATTGCTGCGGTGGTCGCGAACAAGCAGGCTGCTTGGACGTAAAAAGCCCCGCTGAGGATTCCAGCCTTGATGGTGAACATCATACCTGTGATCACGGCCAGCAATGGGGTCAGGGTGAGCGGTTGCAATTCCAGTCCCCACTCGACGGGGAATAATGCACCAATACCTATCATGCTTGCTCCCCAAACGTGGGCGATTTGACGTTCCACGAAGGTAACGGGGCCCATGCGACGTCGCATGGCCCAAAACACTGCCGCCCATGCGCCCAGTCCTACGGTCCAGAGCAGGGCGAATGCCCAGCGATTGGCTCCGTACCATGCGAGCACCTCGGTTAACAAGCACGCTGTAAATAGAACGAGCGAGTGCCACATCCAGAGCATGCCCCAGTTTTCCAAGACAGGAGCATGGTGTGTTTCGCGGAACCATCGAGCAACGATTTGGGCGAACTGTCCGGAGCGAGCCGAAATGGGCTCGTCCCGAAGGTATGCGGAAAGATCCTCTGCTAGGTTTTGGGCGGTTGCATAGCGCAGGTCGGGTGGTTTTTGCAGGCATCGCACAACGATCATTTCCAAATCGCGGTCGATTCTGGAATTGAGCAATCGGGGGCTCGGTGGGTCTTGTTCCAGGATCTGCAACAGCACATCCATGGTTGTCTTAGCGGCGAACGGGGGGCGTCCCGTCAAGGCGTGGTAGAGTACGGACCCAAGGCTGTAAATATCGGACGCTGGTCCAATTGTCCCCATGCGCCCGCTGGCTTGTTCAGGACTCATGTACGTGGGAGTACCGAGCACGACGCCGGTCCGCGTCAAAGATTCCGCGGAGTCGGTTTGTTTCGCCAGACCGAAGTCGGTCAGGCGAGCATGGCCTGACTCATCGATTAAAATATTGGATGGCTTGATATCGCGGTGCAGAATACCGGATGCATGTGCAAATTGAACAGCCTTAGCGACGCTTTCGATATGACGAACCGCTTGTCGTTCATCGAGTTCCCCGGAGTTGATCAACTC
>Ga0315902_10006593_pt1 | contig 16049 bp, 8 predicted proteins | sample LakEriMetagenome_9_FD_203523 | JGI IMG/M metagenome (GOLD analysis project Ga0315902, IMG submission 203523) | Freshwater fungal communities from buoy surface, Lake Erie, Ohio, United States - Buoy 12 MA117 | ecosystem: Environmental > Aquatic > Freshwater > Lake > Lake biofilm | place: USA...
GAATCCCCAATCGATGGTGTTGATGCCTTTGAGTTTACCGGCCTCGAGTTTTGAAACGGTGTTGCCCTGCAGGTCGACAATCTCTGCTGTCATTTTACCAAAGGTGTGGCGCTTGGGCAGAAAGTAACGGATCTGCGCACTGCGTGTAGGATTATCGCCTACGAATTGGTTGGAAGCTGCAGTGCCGCCGAAATTACTCTGCTCATCGATAACGAATGGCTTAAGCTGAAAATAGGTCAGGTTGGCCTTGAGTAAAGCGGGCGTGATGCTTCGCAGTGTACTTATATCGTCAATAGCGATGATCCCACGACCGTGGGTTGCCGCTACAAGCGTATGTTTTACCGGATGCAATTCCAGGTAATGCACTGCTGTGCGGGGGAAGTTATTGGTGAAGGGCGACCAGCTTTTTCCGCCATCGAGGGTGATGTACAAGCCGTTCTCGGCCCCGACAAACAACAGATCAGGATTCACGTAATCTTCCTGAATGTTCCGCACAAAGCTTGTAATATCGGATGTGGTGATGGATGCCCAGGTTTTGCCGTAGTCGGTTGTCTTGTATACATACGGACGGTAATCGTTCCGGGTATGTCCGTCGAAAACAGCATAGGCCGTACCCATGCCATGAACACTGGCTTCGATGTGGTAGCACCAGGTTCCGGCTGGAAGGCCTTTCACGTTTGCAGCTACATTGGTCCAGGTTTTCCCCGCATCTTGGGTTACCTGCACATTCCCGTCGTCGGTGCCAACCCAGATTACCTGATCGCTGAGCGGTGATTCGGCAATGGTGAAAATGGTGCAGTGGTTTTCGGCGCCGGAATTGTCGGCCGATAATCCGCCGGAAGCTTCCTGGTTTTGCTTGATTTTGTCGTTGGTGGTGAGATCGGGTGAGCGTTTTTCCCAGCTATCACCACGGTTTTCGGAAACATGCAAAAACTGGCTGCCTACATACAATCGGTTGGGATGGTGTTTACTGGTGCTGAGGGCGGCATTCCAGTTGAAGCGCAATTTGGGATCGCCCTGCACAGGATAGGGCTTGATGACTTTGAGGTCCTGCTTGCTTACATCGAAGCGCCAGATGGCTTCGGCTCCCTGCATTTCAGAATACACCACATCCGGATTTGTAGGATGTGGATATACGCGAAACCCATCGCCTTGCCCGACCACTTCCCAATCGCGGGCCTCTACCCCACCCGGGCTGGACGAAGGAGCGAACCAGCTTCCGTTGTCTTGTAAGCCACCGTATACGCGAAAGGGTTCACGGTTATCGACGCTGACATGGTAGAATTGGCTCAGCGGAAGGTCTTCAATCTGTTCGAGGCTCGATCCGCCGTTGAGTGATCGGTACAAACCCCCATCGGTGGCCACAAAGAGTTTATCGGAATTGCGGTAATCGAAGGCGATATCGTGGATATCGGGGTGCATCGAACCGAGGCTCTTGAAGGTTTTACCTCCATCGCGGCTGATGGAACCGAAGAGACCAGCCTTTACAACGATGTCGGGATTTTTCGGATCAACGGTGATGCGCGAAAAATAAAATGGCCTGACCGTGAGGCCGAAATCACCGTTGAGGAATTTCCAGGTTTGACCGCCATCGTCGGAGCGATACAGTCCTTTCTCTTCTTTCTTTTCGGCTTCCATTACGGCATATACAACCGAAGGATTGGAGGGTGCCAGTGCAACGGCCACACGACCCAGCTTACCGGCAGGCAGTCCCTGCTGAAGTTTCTTCCAGGTCTTTCCGCCATCGGTTGATTTATACAGCGCGCTGTTCACACCGCCTGAACTGAAGGAATAGGCCGTACGCCTGAACTCCCAGAATGCAGCATAGAGGTTATCCGGATTCGAGGGGTCCATCACGAGCTCCGAGCAGCCGGTTGTGTTGTCCACAAACAGGATGTTGGTCCAGGTTTTTCCGCCGTCCTCGGTCTTGTACACGCCGCGTTCGTTGCTGTCGCCCCACAAAGCACCCAATGCAGCAACATACACCACCTTTGGATTCTTCGGGTGGATTTGAATAGAAGCGATCCGATCGGATTTCTCTAGGCCCATGCGGGTCCAGTTCTTACCGCCATCGCTGGTTTTGTACACCCCATCACCAACCGAGACGCTATTGCGCGTCCACGTCTCGCCGGTACCGACCCACACGGTATTGTCGGGATCGTTGGGGTCAATGGACACAACGCCAATCGACTGACACTGCCCGTCGAAAATGGAGGTAAATCGCACACCACCATCTTGCGATTTCCATACGCCACCGCCTGCACTGCCGATGAGGACGACATTCGGGTTGGCAGGATGCAGCTCGATGTCGGACACGCGACCGCTCATCAGGGCCGGACCCAGGTGGCGAGCCTTGAGGTCGCCGAAATAATCACCCGCTTTGAGTGGGGTATCTTGGGAGAAAGCAACAGAACTCAGTGCCGACAAGACTGCGGCAAACAACAGCTTCTTCATGGAACTTATTTTTTGGGGAAGGTAAACTTGCTATCGTCAACTGTGGGATTGACTTCAACTTTTTCGAACTGCATGACTTGCGAACCACCATCCTTGATTCCGGAGGTGTTGGAAAAGGCGATCATCACGCCATTCACCTCCTGGTAATCGCTGAATTTAGTTTGTGCAATCTTGCCCTTCATCTCTCCGGAATTGATTTCCGACTCGGTCATGACCGGCACATTGCTTTCCTTATCGATGTAGTAGTACTCGATGCTGGGAACTTCCTTCCCTTCTACGAGTGAAGTCTTTTTCTCCAGTTTGATTTTGTGACAATCCGAGCCATCGACTTTCTCCGAGCCAATTAACGTTGCCGTGTAGCCGTACGACTTGTAATTCACCAATCCATTGGGGAACTCCTTGGAGAATCGGCGTGCGTTTTCCGAATCATCAGCTGGACTCTCTTCGGCTTGCATGGTCATGTAATTCGTGGTCCAGCTGGTCTTCCCGTCGAAGGCAGCCATCGTCATCGTATTGCCCATGAGTGTGATTTGCGTGTAACTACGGCCATCGCGTAGCGACACAACTTCCACCGGAATCTTCATTCCACCCTGATCGACATTGGCAGACATGCGGATACCACTTACGGCATCCCACTTCTTGCCACCGATGGTTTCGTAATAACTCTTGATGATTTCGTCGACTTGTTGAGCCTGCAGGGTTGAACTTGCAATCAGGCTGAGCATGCAAAAAAGGAATGTTTTCATGGTGTGTGTGGAGGGTGTTGATGATGTGGAGTGAAATTAACGTGGAAAGGAACGCCGCAAATATAGTCCAAAACATAGTTCTATGTATTGCATAGTACCTAAGTGGGCTTATCCATATACTTAGCATTTGATTTTCAACATATTAAATATTCAATATTGGCCCCCTAAACCTAACCGAGGCGGATTTTTTCAGCATTTGTTTACCGAAAAAACACATTGACCTAATGCAGGGAGGAAAAGCAGAATTTGTCAAATACCAATGGGTTGCGTGAAATGAACACCTGAAACTGGATGTCTACACCCATTTGGACTAATCGCTTCACACGTATGTTAAGGTGGAGTAATACAACCATTCGTGCTTGTGGCTGCATTTGGTACATTTACACACCACCAAAATAAAGAAGTACAACCCGTTTCAAACCAAACGCATCAATCTAACCCAAAGCATGAATCGTTTCCTTTCCTTCTCTTTTCTCTTAATTCTAAGCGCCTGCACATCACTTATGGCACAGGCTCCCCAGGGCATTTCCTACCAGGCCGCTGCACGCAACAGCAATGGCGATCCCCTCACCAACCGTACGGTAGCCGTGCGCTTTAGTTTGCTCGACAGCCTGACGAACGGACCATTGGTGTATCAGGAGCGGCATACCGTCACCACCAATGCCTTCGGTTTGTTCAACCTCAACATCGGAACCGGCACGCCGCTTCAAGGGGTGTTTTCGTCAATCAACTGGGCACCCAATGCCAAATTTTTGCGGGTGGAACTCGACACCACCTCTCTGGGCACTTCGTATATGCTGTTGGGTACCCAGCAACTGATGAGTGTACCCTATGCCTTGTATGCAGCCTCGGCCGGCACGGTAGCACCCTCGGCGCAGGCGGTGGTAACGACTGGCAGTACCGATAGCATCCGCTATACGAGTGCACGTGCAGCAGGAAATGTGGTGAGTACGGGCGGAAAACCGGTGCTGGCGCGGGGAGTTTGTGTGGGAACCACACCCAATCCCACCGATGCCCAGGCTGTATTGGCCAGTGGAACCACAACCGGAAGCTATCAAGTGCAATTAAACAACCTGCAGCCGGCCACCACGTATCACCTGCGCGCTTTTGCCAGTACCACGGCCGGCACCTCCTATGGTGCGAATGTCACTTTCACCACCCTTGCGCTCGGCCCGCCGTCTCTGAACACTCTGGCCATGAGCAACAACTCCAGCAACTCGGCCCTGGCCTCGGGCAGCCGAACGGATGACGGTGGCTCTGCAATTCTGGAACAGGGTTTTTGCTGGGGTACCGCTCCCAACCCAACGGTATCGGGCACGTACCAATCGGTTTCTGCAGCCCAGGTCAATTTCAGTTACAGCATTACCGGACTGATTACCAACACCACGTATTACGTACGGGCCTATGCCCTCAATGCCCAGGGCATTGCTTACGGCAACCAGGTGGTGTTTACCACGGTAGCCCTGCCCATCCCTACCGTACAAACCGGAGCGGTGAGCGCAGTAGCCTACACCACAGCCACAGTGGGCGGTGAAGTGTTAACCAACGGTGGTACACCCATCCTGCAGAGAGGCATCGTAGTGGACACCGCAACGAATCCGACCACAGCAAACACCCTCATTGCAGCCGGCAGCGGCCTGGGCGCCTACACAGCCCAATTAAGCGGGTTGTTTCCCAACAAAACCTATTATGCACGCGCCTATGCCATTTCGGCGGCGGGTACAGCCTACGGCAGCAGTGTGAGTTTTACCACGCTGGCCCTGTCTGTTCCCAGCCTCAGCACCCTGGCGGCAAGCGGCATTGGTAACAGCTCGGCCAACAGCGGAGGCAGTATCACCCTCGACGGCGGCTCGCCCATCAGTGCACGAGGGGTATGCTGGTCGACCAGCCCGAACCCCAGCCTGTTAAACGACTTCAGCCAAAACGGAAGCGGCAGCGGCGTGTTTTCCAGCAGCATTACCGGACTGACGCTGAACACCACCTACTACGTGCGGGCCTACGCCACCAACAGCCTGGGCACAGCCTATGGAAACGAAATCAGCTTTAGCACCACCAGCCAGCCGCCCGGACCGGCAGGAACGCCGACCCTGGGTACCCGGGCCATCAGCAAAACCGACAGCTCCTATTTGAGCGGGGGCTATATCAGCAGCGACGGCGGTAGCCCGGTGACACAACGGGGCATCTGCTGGTCGGAAACCAATACCAATCCGAGCCTTAGCGACAATGTGATTTACGACGACTCCACCGGCATTGGCTTTTTCAGTAGTGAATTCACCCTGCCCCTCACCTGCGGGGTAACCTATTATGTACGGGCCTTTGCCATCAATAGTGCAGGGGTTGGCTACGGAAACAGCAGCACGGTGCAATCCGGTCTGGTACCCAGCTTTGGCCCCACCAGCATTACGGTGGGCAGCAATGCCAGCGGCAATACAGCCCAGGTACAGCTTACTATTTTGGGTGATGGAGGCTGCAGCATTGTGGAGCGCGGGGTGGTGTGGTCGAAGGACCCGAATCCTTTGATTTTTGAATACGTCACATTCTCCCCATATCAGCGTAGTAGCGGGAGTGGCACAGGAGCATACACCATTGTGCTGGACAAGTTAATTTCTAACTCAACCTATTACCTGCGATCCTACGCCAGAAACTCGGCAGGTGCCGTGTTTTACGGAAGCGAAACCAGCTTCACCACCGGCAACCCACCCGGGCTGAGCATCGGACAGAATTATGCCGGTGGCATTATTTTTTACCTCGACAGCAGCGGGCAACATGGCTTGGTCTGTGCAGAGCAGGATTATGTAACTAGGCCCTGGGGCTGCACCGGGACGTCTGTACTTGCCGGTGCATCATTTGCAATCGGCAGCGGTGCGGCCAATACAGCAGCCATTGTGGCCGGTTGTCCAGATACCAATAGTGCAGCCTGGTTTTGTGATAACTTAGTTCTGAATGGATACTCAGATTGGTTCTTGCCCTCCGGGAACGAAATGAGGGAAATTGCTGCAAATTTGCTTGAGAATGGCCTCGGGTCATCTCAAACCATAATTCTTGGTTTATGGTGGACTTCAAATGAGGGTGGTACAGACTATGGAGTTGGTTTTTATTTTGATACATCTGTTAACCCAAGTTTTTATCAATTCGTTGGAGATTATAAAATGAGTTATAACACAATTCGACCATGCCGCGCATTCTAAGCCATCTTAACCTTCAACCATGAAGCATTCCTTTCTTCTCATTAAGCGGCTTGTCTCTTTTGCCTTATGTGTCTTCCCTATGTGGTCGCAGGGACAAAGCCTATCGCGTAGCGCCGTGCAAAGCGCAGCTGCACAGGTGCAGGTGGGTACGGTATCTGTTTCGTACAGCATTGGCGAGCCGGTGGTGAGTACCCTGGGTGCCGGTGTGGCGCTCACGCAGGGCTTTCAGCAGCCCGAGCGCAAAGCATGCAGTCCAGTGCAAGTCAATCAAAACGCCAGCATTTGCCAGGGGCAAAGCTATACCTTGCCATCGGGCAACGCGGTGTCGGTAGCCGGCACCTACACCAGCGCACTGCGGAGCGCTGCCGGATGCGATTCGGTGATTACCACACAACTGAGTGTAAGCCCACTGCTCACACCCCAGGTCAGCATCAGCGCTTCGGTAAGCGGTCCGGTTTTGCCCAACACCAGCATTGTGTTTAGCGCCACGGCACAAAACGCCGGCAGCAACCCTCAATACACCTGGCGCCGCAATGGGCTTGTGGTGGGAAACAACTCCCAAACCTACACTGCTTCCACCTGGACAGACCAGGACTCGGTGACCTGCCAGCTTGTAAGCTCTGCCACCTGCGCCTCACCGCAAAGCGTGTACTCCAACCGCTTGCTCATTCAGGTTCCGCCCCAGCCCAAAAACCTGTTCCTGGTGGTGGATGTGTTTCAGAACCGGGCCTGCTATTACGATACCGCCTTTTCCTTTGTGGGCAGCAGCACCATGTCGGGTACCGTCCTGTACGGGCAAACCAATGCTGCGGATGTGGGTACAGTTAACGGTTACGCCTATGTGCTGGACGGCGTGAACCGCTGTGTGTACCGCAGCAGCGCGCCGCAAACAGTGTCACTGCGCTCCAAAACCCTGCGCAGCAATACCGGTACCGCCCTCTCGGTGCCCACGGGCCTGGCCATCAGCGGTGATACCCTTTGGGTGCTCGACCGCAAATCGAAAGCGATTTTCAGGTACTCACTCAGTGCGGCCTTCAACGGATCGGGTACACTCAATGCAGCGGCAAAAATCAATTTGTCCAGCACCAATACCACGGGCGAAAGCCTGCTCAACAGCGGAAGTTTCCTGTACGTGCTCGATAACGGAAGCACCAAGGTCATTTGGCGCTACACCAAGAGCAACAACACCGCCACGCGCTCGCGCAACATGGCTACCCACACGGGAGCTGCGCTTGGAACCCTCACGGGCATCACGGCCTTCAACGGGTTGTTTTATGTTACAGACAGGGCCACGGACAAGGTGTACACCTATTTGCCGGCCAACCTGTACAGTGGCAGCGGCACACTCAATGCCTTGTCCATTTACCAGCTCAACACCATCAACCTCGATGCCACGGGCATCACCACCACTACCTCAAGCAGCCTATTGCGCGAGGATGGGTTGAGCGATGCAGGGATAACCGATCCCGGTCAGCTGAAGGTGTACCCCAACCCCACCGGAAACACCCTGCAGGTAGAGTACGAAGCGGCGGGACAAGCCTTGCTGGAGCTCTTCACCCTGAGCGGACAATGCGTGTACCGGTATCGTTCTGACGAGCAGTTATCGGGCCTACAGCGCCACGAAATTCAGTTGCGTAGTTTGGGTATAGCACCGGGCATGTACCTGATGCGGCTCAACACGGCCAGCCAATCGCGCGAAGCCAAGGTCATCCTCATCAGCGAGTGATAGTGAAGCGCCCGGCACCGCAAGGTATTGCGTTAAGCTACAAACGAAAGGCTTAGTGCCTGATCAGTTTTTGCTGCCCACCGCCCGGCAACTGAAGGGTGTACACCCCGGGCTTGAGTGTGCTTAGGTCGATGCGATTGGTATCGCTGTGCAGCAGCCCCTCCAACACCAAGCGTCCTTCTATGTCCAACACACGAAAGGCTGCCCGTGTCAATCCGGAGGCGTCGCCTGCAACAATCACGTAATCGCCGGCCGGATTCGGGTACACGCTCCAGTTTGTTTGCGGGATGGATTGCAGGCCCGTGGTTGTGCAGGATTTCTGCGCATCGAACAGGATCTGCAGGGAATCGATGGGTTCGATGCCTGCTCCGCCGGGTGTCTTTACTGAAATGAGGAAAGAAGGCTGCCCGATGGAATCGCCGGGCTGTGCCACCTTCAGGAAGGCAAACAGCGAGGAGGTACCGTTTGATGCGCAGCGCGTATCGGCACCCACCACATTGGCGCCTTGCAGGGCCGCCATCAACTTGCAGGACAAATCGCCTTGCGCAGCGTTAAATCGCGCTTCCATGGAATCGAGTACCGATTGCCCCAACAGGATATTGCCCTGGATGCAGTAATTGGGTCCGGCAATGTGGTTCTTGTAATTCAGCGTATTGCTCCCGGTGAATCCTGCCGTGAGGGCAGAGCCGTTGTTGAGGGCCGCAATGCCGTACTGACGGTTGCTACCTCCGTTACCTTGGGCATCGTTAGCCTGCAACCAGGAAATGATCTGCTGTGGTGTATCGCCTGCCAGCATCCGTGCGCGTGCATTGCTCTGGTTGGTGGTGTTGTAACTCGCCTGCGTATTGATAGCTCCCACACCGGGAATCAAATCGCCCAGAAAATCGGTCGCGTAATTCGGGAAGAACAAAATCAAATCCACGCACGAAGCACCTGCACTACCTACCTCGCCCGTTACCGTATCGACCGCTACGATGGAGAAGGTATCCTGCGCGGTGGTCTGAAGGTGAATCAGCAATCCCAAGGAGATCGATAGAATGATGTGTTTCATAGCTCGAATATAACCCCTTCAAAATAAGAATCGAAACCGCCATCAAGCGAATGCATTAAAAAGCGCATCGGCTCAAACGGATAAAAAAAGTGCAGCCGCCAATGAGGCGACTGCACTTAAGCGTTTTGAATTCGGCTTATCGGATGCTGACGCGGGTCACAGCACGCGCTGAACCACTTTCAACAAGAATAATGTACATCCCACTGGCAAAGGCACCTACAGGAACTTCGAGGAGATTGGTTCCTGCAACCGGATTTCCTTCATGCGACCAAACCACACGACCAGTCGCATCAACCATGTTGATACGGTAGTCCTGACCAGGAGCTTCGAAACTCAGATTGAGCAGCTCAGAGGCAGGATTTGGCCATGCCATCAATTCGGTTCCCATGGAAAGCTGTTCGCGCGAGCATGAACTTACGGTGATACCGGTCAAGGCACGCGTTGTGCTGCTACCGCAAGAATTTGAAGCAACAACACGTACAGCCTGATTGGTAGCTGCCGATCCCCAGGAAACAGTTACATTCTTGGTACCCTGGCCGCTGGCAACAGCAGCATTGGACGTAGTGGTCCATGTGTAAAGGCTGGCGCCATTTACGGTTGCGACAGAATAAGCAAGCGTAGTATTGGCACATGGTGCGGATGATCCGGTGATTTCACCCGGACGAGCAGGCGTACCGGTAACACTCAACGAGCGGATTGAGCTGTTGCCACAACCATTGTTGGAGCGCACTATCACCGATCCACTGGTGAACGTACTAAAGTTCACACTGATCGATGTAGTTCCTTGTCCGCTCACGATGCTTCCACCGCTTACGGCCCAAGTGTATGAAGTGGCATTTGCTACCGGTGTGATGGAATAAACCACTGCATTCGTATTGCAGACTCCATCTTTACGGCCATTGATTGCTGAAGGCGTGATGGGAAGATTGAGGGCAATCGCCTTTGTCCGAGCGGGTGAAGTTCCGCACACGTTGGATGCGGTGAGGCTGATGGTTCCTCCAGTGTAGGACGCTGAAACGCTTACGTTAATCGAAGCTGTTCCCTGACCGGATACAATGGTTACCCCGGCTGGAACACTCCATGTATAGTTTGTAGCACGGGCAACGGGAGTAACAGAGTACACACCGGTGTTTGTGGGACACAACTTACTGGGGCCCGAAATACTTCCGGGAGTTATTGGTGCTGCAACGTGGTAATCAACCTGCACACAGGTAGAGGCGCTTGTGTTACAGGCACTGCTTGCAGATACACACACCTGACCCGAGATTCCAGACTGCACCGCAGTTCCGGTATAGCTCACGGTAATACTGGTGGTTCCCTGTCCAGCGGTGATTGAAAAACCAGCTGGCACCGTCCAAGCGTAGCTGGCTGCGCCTGAAACAGTAGCACAGCTAAACGTGACCGTTCCGGAAGTGGCCGTTACGCAAGCAGTAGCGGTACCACTGATTGACGCGGGGGCAGCGATGGTGGCCACACCATTATCGATTTGCTGGTCGCAGTTATCATCAATGCCATTACAAACTTCAGTAGCTGCAGGATTTACGGCAGCGTTGTTGTCGTTGCAATCGCCGGCCTGAGCAACAAAACCTGCAGGGGCGCCGGTACAAGAAGACTGGGAAGCCTGGGGGTTCCCATAGCCATCCTGATCAACATCCGCATAATACACTGTTGCAGCACCAACGGTTGCATTGGTATCATCGCAATCGTTGCTATTTGAAACAAAACCAGCAGGCTGTACGCAATTCCTGAGGGTATCGGTTGCATCACCAAGTCCGTCGCCGTCCACATCGGAATACCACAGCGACTGCCCTACCACATTCTGGTCATCGCTGTCAACGTCACCGTCGCAGTCATCGTCGATACCGTTACAGGTTTCAACAGCGCCAGGATATACACCAGCATTGTTGTCGTTACAATCGGAATTATCGAACACATAGCCGGCAGGTTGTGTACATGAAGCCAGCGATACACTCGATTTACCGAAGCCATCACCATCGCTATCCTGGTACCAGGTGGGAGGTGTAGTAATGGTCAGGCTGAGTGAAGCGATACTGTCACAACCGGCAGCATTTGTTGTAGTGAAGGTATATGTACCCGAAGTCGTATACGTAGTTCCATTCCACGCGTAACTACCGCAGGCAGTAACAGCTGTTGACGATGTGGTATTGGTACAATTCTGATTCAGCGTTCCACTCAGTGTTGGAAACAGCAATTCAGAACCGACAGGATTGCTGTATACGAAATTACGGACAGCGAAAGTCGTTGTATTGCGCAGCTGAAGATTGAACTTGTAGGTGAATACGCCATTGGTCGTGAATTGACCGATCAACACACGGTTGGTGCCAGAAGGAAAGGCGCCTACCTGCTCCCCCAAAACTCCCCAAGAACAGTTGGTGCTGTTAAACGCATTGCCAACGCTTGATCCATCGGTGAACAAAGCAACGGATGAAGCAGTTGAAATATCGCCCAACAATGTCAAGGCCAACAGGGCTGGATTATTTACCGTATTGTACATGCCATCAGCTGAAGTTAGCGGCAAACCGATGCTCGGATCCGTGTTGGCGAGTACACCCGATGGGGTGAAGTTCAGGTTTGCACCACCGCCTGTTGGAGTAGCTGCCGAATTGTCTTCAGTCTTTATAACACCAAAACGATTTGATGCAACAGCACCACATGAAATGTAGGAATCGAGGAAGGTTGTACCGGCAGCCAGAATTGATGAACTGCTGGTAGGCAGTGGACCACCCGTAGTATTACCTGAAGGGTGATTGTAGAAATTGGTTGATGTATTTAATTGAAGTGGATGACCATTCACACCATACACCGATTGTACACCCCAACCGGGTTCAAGATCGGCATAAATACGCCAGGTGATGGCTCCTGTAGGAAGAGTTCCGGTCTGATAACCGGCATCACTTGCAGCACCGTCCGCCTGAGCGGCATCCGTTGCGTTTGCAACATAGTACTTCTCGACGAGAATTTGCTGAAGTCCATTCTGCGCATTGGCACAGAAAACGGCCATCAGAAAAATCGTCAACAGGGTAAGTTTTTGTTTTTTCATTGGAGTTGGGTTTTTGAATATGTTGTTGATGTGTTAATCAGAATTGAACGCATGTTAAGAACATGTGAAACACTTAACGAAGCGGTCAGCAATTTTATTCACCATCAAGAAGCGTGTCAACATCCTTGGGGATGTTTAATGATTTGATAAATGAAAACACCCTGTTTCGATGGCTCCGGAAACATTCACTTAAAAAACCAACTGATTTCTTAACATGAAACACAAAAGGCATTGAACCCAATGGATATCAACGTCAGAAGGCAAACCTTTGACTTAACATAGCAATAAGACAATCATTGCAATCCAATAACAATTAGACTAAACCCAATTAAACTCTACATTTTGAAAAAAATTGCATTTTAACAAACGCTTTTGGAAAAAGGAACATTTGCAGCACGAGTGTAGCGCATGGTTATTCATACATTTGTTATATGCGCAATATCCTTACATCGCTCCTCATTTTATTGACCACAACCCTGCAGGCCCAGGTTCCCGATTCCCTGCGTTTCGACTGGAATAAATCCGGACTGAGTCCTGCGTTCAGTGCACCCACCACAGAAATAGATGTCACCACACTGGGAGTGATTCCCGACGATGGCCTTCCGGATCATGCAGCACTGAATACGGCGCTCGCCAACCTGCCTGTGGGTGGCGCTGTCTTAAAATTCCCTGCCGGTAATTACCAGTTCGGAGCCGCAATCAACATGCCTTCCAACTGCATCATACGCGGAGCAGGTGCCGATTCGACACGCTTTGTGTTTAACCTGAACGGGGCAGTGAACAACAACTTCAATTTCTACGGAACCGGATCATCCACATGGTGGTCGCTCAACGGACCATTCACGCGAGGTACATCGGTATTCGCTCTGCAAGGTGCGTCCGCTTTCTTCCAGCCCGGAGACTATATTGAAATTAGGCAACAGAACGGCAGCTGGGATACGAATCCGGCCAGCTGGGCCGCCTACGCTGTCGGACACGTTTCGCGCGTAGACTCTTGCTCGGCCGATTCTGTCTACCTCACTGAAGGAATCCGCATCGATTTGTCCGCAACGCTAAACCCGGAGATCCGCGAAATCTATCCGGTACGCAATTCAGGTCTCGAGTGCTTTCGCATGACCCGCACCGACAGCACTACGGCGAGCGTCAACTTCGGCGTGTATTATTACATCGCCAGCGACTGCTACATCCGCGGGGTAGAAAGTTTCAAGAGCATCTGCTCACACGTCATTGCTGAAATCAGCAGCCACATCGACATCAGCGGCAACTACTTTCACGAATCATACCTCTACGATGGCTCATCGACCCGTGGCTACGGAGTCACCCTGGGAGTCCACAGCGTGTTGTGCCGTGTAGAGAATAATGTGTTCCGGAAATTGCGCCATGCCATGATGGTGAAACAGGGCGCCAACGGCAATGTATTCGGATACAACCATTCCCTACAGCCTTTCCGCAGCGAATTCCCAACCGATTTCGGCGGCGATATTTCGGTACACGGCCACTACCCTTTCGCCAACCTGTTTGAGGGCAACAACTGCAAGAACGCCGCCATCGACCAGGCCTGGGGTCCCAACGGACCCTACAACACCTTGTTCCGTAACCGCATCGAGTTGTACGGTTTAACCATAAGCTCAGGCAGTGTACAAAGTAACAAACAGACTCTTGTAGGCAACGACATAACCAGCACTGCCGTGTTCCAAGGCATGTATTCGCTCAACGGCAGCGACCATTTGCAGTGGGGCAACCGGGTGCAGGGCACAGTTACACCCGCCGGAACCGGGAGCCTCAGCGACTCCTCCCTGTACCTGGAAACGACACCCACTTTCTGGACTGGCTCATTGCCCTGGCCATCGATTGGCATTCCCTATACTGCGCAGGCCAACCTTACACCGGCATCGGTACGCTACCTGAGCGGAACACAGCCTGCGCTATGCGGATCAGCTCCGGTGACCACTGCCATTGGCCCTGTATCGTCTACCGGGGAGCTGCAGGCGCAATACAGCAACGGATCCTGGATGCTCACCTGGAATCAGCAAGCTTCATCCCCTGTACGAATCGAAGCCTTTGGTGCGAATGGTCAGCTGCTGGGCCAGTGGAATGTGAATGCCCTTTTCGGAAGCAATCGTCGGGAGTTGAATGTGCGTTACAATGAAGGGGTTATTCTCTTCCGCATCAGCGGAGAACAAACCAACCTCAGCCTACGCAGCTATCAGCCACGGTAAACCGTAGCCCAAAATAACAACTGAGATATAACTAAGGAATCAGGCTATGTCCCTGATCACATCATTCTGCCCCGCTTGATCAGGTAGGGCATCAGTACCTGCTTGTAACCGAGATTTACATCGGCTTCCACAAAATCGATGCGGTACTGGGCGCATTTCAACTCCAGCTCCTTGCGGTAGGCCTGCATCTGACTGAGGTACGATTCGCGGATGCTGGCGGGCTGCAGCTTCACCTCTTCGCCTGTTTCCACATCCACAAATCGGTAGGGACGGTTTTCGAAGCGGAAGTCGAGCTCAAGGCGCTTGTCTACCACATGAAACACCACCACCTCGTGCTTGTTGTAACGCAAGTGCTGCAGGGCACTGAACAATTCACCCGACTGAGCGGGATCGCCAAACAGATCACTGAAAATCACCACCAGCGAACGGCGGTGTATGCTTTCGGCAACCTGGTGCAAGGCGGCCGAAAGGGCGGTTGACTTACTGCCTTCACTTTGCATAGCCTCCTCGAGTTTATGCAACAACAGCTTGTGGTGAACCGTACTGGAACGGGCCGGCGTGTTCACCTCCAGTTTATCGGAAAACAAGGACAATCCGGCTGCATCGCGTTGCATCTTCAGCAACTGCATGATTGCAGCAGCGCAATAGGACGAGAAGGTAATCTTGTTGAGTCGATCGGGGAACTTCTTATCGTAAGCCGGAAAATGCATCGACGCCGAATTGTCGACCACAATCTGACAGCGCAGATTTGTTTCCTCCTCATAGCGCTTGGTGAACAGCTTATCGGTTCGCCCAAACAACTTCCAGTCGATGTGTCGCGTGGGCTCACCCGTATTGTAAATACGGTGCTCGGCGAATTCGACCGAAAACCCATGAAAGGGGCTCTTGTGCAGGCCTGTAATAAAACCCTCTACCACCTGTCGGGCAATGAGCTCGAGGTGGCTAACTTGGGCAAAATCTTCGCGTTGTATGGCCATGGAATAAAAGGGAACCGGCTTCCGCTTCTACGCAGAAACCGGCTCCAATGTTGTGTAAATCCGATTCAAATCGATTTGCTTCGGAATCTACTTATAGTTGAGCGTCGAGTTTACCGGCCAGAACCGACTTGGGAACTGCACCAATCTGCTTGTCGACCACCTCACCGTTCTTGAAGAACAGCAGTGCCGGGATGTTACGGATTCCGAATTGCATGGAGATGTTGGGATTGTGATCCACATTCACCTTGCCGACAACAGCTTTGCCATCGTATTCTTTCGCAATTTCTTCAACAAAGGGTCCGACCATGCGGCAAGGGCCACACCATTCCGCCCAGAAATCGACGAGGACGGGTTTGTCGGATTTGAGTACGAGTTCTTCAAAATTCTGATCTGTGAGTTCAAGTGCCATGTTGTGTAGTGTAGTGTATTGTTAGTGGGTTGTGGTTTTCAAGAATCGTTCCTCAAGGGTTCGAGCTGACATTGTGTCACACCAGCGAGACACTGATGCTGCTCAGGCGGGCCATTTCATCAATGAGTGTCGTATGGGCTTTCACCTTCAACTGCTTCTGACGGAAGGGCAGCAACCATTTCTTCTCTTCGTCGAACACCTGGATGCGGACGGGCGTC
>Ga0315902_10006594_pt1 | contig 16040 bp, 13 predicted proteins | sample LakEriMetagenome_9_FD_203523 | JGI IMG/M metagenome (GOLD analysis project Ga0315902, IMG submission 203523) | Freshwater fungal communities from buoy surface, Lake Erie, Ohio, United States - Buoy 12 MA117 | ecosystem: Environmental > Aquatic > Freshwater > Lake > Lake biofilm | place: USA...
ACCTCAAGCCAGAAGATCGGAGATCACATGACCATGCACATCGGTCAATCGTCGTTCGATCCCGTTGTGGTAGAAGGTCAGTCTTTGATGATCGATACCAAGTAGGTGGAGAGCGGTAGCGTGCAGGTCGTAGCAATAGGTTGGATCTTCGGCCGCCCGAAACCCGATCGGATCGCTGCTACCGTAGGAGATGCCTCCGCGTATTCCACCTCCAGCCATCCAGGCGGTGAACGCTCCGGGGTTGTGGTCTCTGCCCTTTTGTTCTCCTTGCATGAAGGGTTGCCGGCCGAACTCGCTGGTGCAGATCACCAGAGTCGATTCTAGGAGCCCGCGAGCCTTCAGGTCTGCCAGCAGAGCAGCGGCACCGTTGTCTAGGATTCGGCCCCAGTAGCCATGATCGCGTACGATATCTTCATGAGAGTCCCAGTTGGGGCGAATTGCTTTTTGGGATGTGTTTTCGGCACCGCAGTAGATCTGAACGAACCTTACCCCCCGTTCTACCAGTCGTCTTGCCAGGAGGCATTGCTTTCCGAAGGGCCCTACGTCGGGATCCTCAAGGAGATACAGTTCCTTCGTTCGCTGGGTTTCCGATTCCAGTTCTACCGCCTCGGGCGCGCTCATCTGAAGTTTCCCTGCCAGCTCAAACGAGGCAATGCGCGCTTCCAAAAGGGAGTCGCCTGATCTATGGGCGGCGTGCTGACGATTCCATTTTTGCAGCAGTTGGAGCCCTTGTTCTTCTGCTCTGCGATCGATCGACCGTGCTGGAAAAAGATCGCGTATGGCTTCGCCTTGCGAACCGATTTCCATCACCGTCCCCTGATGCATCGCTGGCAAGAATCCGGCTCCCCAATTGATGATGCCACCTGGGGGCAGGCCACGGGGGTCTGGCAGGACGACGAACTCGGGGAGGTTGTCGGTTTCACTCCCCAGCGCGAAGGTGACCCAGGAACCCATGGAGGGAAAGCCCGGTTGGATGAAACCGCTGTTCATCATGAACATCGCTGGTCCATGCAGCGCCGATTTGCTCTGCATCGATCGGATCAGGGCCAGATCGTCCGCGTGTTGCGACATCCTGGGAAAAAGATCCGAGATCCAAAGCCCGGATTGTCCTCGCTGGCGAAACTTCCAAAAGCTCTTGGCATGCTTGCCAGCAACACCTGCGAACGTTTGCTTTCCCAGCTCGGAATCAAAGGGGGTTCCATGCAGCCGTTCCAATTCCGGCTTGTAATCCCATGTGTCGACATGACTGAGTCCGCCCGGGCAGAAGATTTCAATCACCTGCCTGGCGCGCGGCGCATGGTGCAGGCCGAGCCTAGGGTCGTACGCGCCTTTGTGCATGCAAAAGGCATCGCGGCGAAGCATCGTCGTGCAGGCGAGCGTTCCCAGTCCACTGCCAAGGCGACTGAGCCAATCGCGACGCGCAGATTCGACAATCAGCCCAGGCGTGGACTGAGCGTCTGGTCTGGCGGTATTGCCATTTGGCAGCTTAGTCGACATAAACAAACTCATTCGTATTAAAAAGGATGCGGCAAAGCTGAAACAGCCCTGCTTCTTCGATTAGCCGGGATGCCTGGGTGACTTCCTCGTCGGTGGCCCGCCTTCCGAAAGCAAGTCGAATCGCAAGATCCGCTTGCTTGGAACGACTCTCGCCAGCTTCTCTCTCAACTCTCTGGGCGAAGTGGTCGCTTTGTTGCAGGACAAAGGCATTGTTGAGCGTGGCCAGCGACTGAATTGCCGTGGTGGTGGTATTGCGCACGGGAGTCATTGTGGCGGGATTGGGGCAGTCGAGCGTCGTGAGGAAGGGGTGGGGTGTGGTGCGCACGACAAACCGGTAAATACTTCGGCGAAAGACCTCGGGGGCTTCCAACACACGGTGCTTGTAAACCGGTGCGTACTCTTCCTGATACTCGAAGTCGCGGTAGCCGGGCCCATGCATCGAACGATCCATCGAGTCGGAGAGAGTCAGCATCGCATCCCGCAGCGATTCCGCATCTAGTCGCCTCGGATTCTGCCTCCATAGAAACCGATTGTCCGCATCCAGGGACGTACCGGGATGCGTCGGTCCCAGCGAACTGCGCTGGTAGGCATTGGAGAGCAGAATGATTCGTTGGAGGCGTTTGAGCGACCAATTGCCTTGCTGGAGCTGGAGGGCCAGCCAGTCGAGAAGTTCCGGGTGCGTTGGAAGAGAGCCGCCGAGGCCGAAGTCGCTGGGGGTAGCAACAATGCCACGGCCGAAGTGGTGGTGCCAAAGTCGATTGACGATGACCCTGGCGGGTAGGGGATTCTCCGTCGATGTAATCCATTGGGCCAAAGCGACGCGTCGCTGGGCATCGGTGGACTGGCTGTCCAGCTCTGCGATCGATCCGTGGACGGGCCCCATACTCTGTACTGTCCCGGGGAGTACCACTTCGCGAGGATCCTCAGTATTGCCGCGATGCAAACGCCTCACCTCCGCTGGCGACTCGGGAACCACTCCATAGACGCGCCGTGGCTCTGGCAGCGATGCCAACTGGTTTCGCAACGCTTCTGATTCCCTTCGCAGCAAATCGATTCGCTTCGAATCTTCATCGGAAATGTTTCGATCTTCTGGTGCGATAGTCGGGTCGATGAAGCAGACCTGATCGTGACTGATGCCATTGCCGCCATCGGTGGCGATCAAGGTTAGCGTGCAGTCATTTGGCGGAAGCGGCACCAGAATTGACTGGAGCCCATCGTCGCGCCCGAGGCCAAGATGCTGGAAGGCGATTTTGTCATTGATCAGTACGAAGACATCGGCACCGTTCCTGGGGGTCTCCCCAAAATAGCCCACCATCGCCTGGAGAACGAATCGATGGGGGGTAGCCGGATCGACTGACTGAGATGAAGGGATTGCATCGGAGTTCCGATCGTCTCCGGGCGGATGCTGAAGAGAAAGAGACTTTTGCAAAAGGTCTCTCTGCATGCGAAAGGTGATCGCTGCATTGGCGTGCAGTGAAAGCATGCGGCGTCCGGGGGGAGCGCAGTCGACCCCCCCAAGGCTGGTTGAAAACTGAGAGTGAACCGGACCGTTCCGGATGGCGTCCCATACCTTCTGATCCGTGGCGGGAATGCCTTCGGCGATGGTGCCTGAACGGGAGACGGCAAGTCGCCGTAATGGGCCGCCATCTGGAACAAAGACCGAGTCGATCCATTCGCTACGAGTTGGGTTCAGCCGATTGGCCACAACGCCATCGACGAAACCTCTCCGGTCTTTTGCTTCGCGGAGTTCACCAGTGCTGGGATCGATGCCGCTGCCTTGAGTTCCGGTTCCCAGTCCGTCTCCGCCACCCACGACGTCTGCCAGTGACAGGCCGCCCGCTGCAACTTGGATTTCCCGGTCCAGTTTCTGTTGGAGTTCTTTCCACTGCGCACGCTTTGCTTCGATTGTTTTCATTTCGTCATCAGAGACGATGCGGTCGCCCCGTTTGACGCCAGAAAAAATCGCCGTCAGCGCGTAGTACTCTTCCTGATTCACAGGGTCCAGTTTGTGATGATGGCATCTGGCACAGTGAATCGTGATGCCGCAGAAACTGGTCATCACCTGCGCGACCATATCGTCCAGATCGTCCGCTCTTGCCAATCGCTTAATCACCGGACTTGGAGTTTCTACTTGCCCCACGAAGTCCCATGGTCCGGCGGCAAGGAAACTGGAAGCGATCGTCGTTTCAGGGGTTTTGTCAGGAAGTACATCGCCGGCGATTTGCTCCCGCACGAAGGAGTCGAAGGGCAGATCATTATTCCATGCATCGATCACCCAGTCCCGGTATCGCCAAGCGTGATCCCGTCGCTGATCGCGTTCAAAGCCGTGCGTGTCGGCATAGTGAGCGATATCGAGCCAGTGGCGGGCCCATCGTTCTCCGTATTTTGGGGATGCAAGCATCCGATCGACCAGTCTTTCCCATGCGTCAGGGCCTGCATCCGCGGTGAAATGTTCGACCTCTTCAGGGGATGGTGGCATGCCCAGCAGATCAAAGCTCAGTCTGCGAATTAAAGCTTCTCGGGACGCCGTCCCCAGCGGCTTCAGACCTTTTTCAGCCAACGCGCTAGCGAGAAAGCAATCGATCGGATTGCTGTCATCTAGTTGCATCGGATTCGCATGGGGAAGTTGGGGGGCCTGCAACGGCTTCCATGCCCAGTGATCTAGTCGTGGGTCGGAAAGCGTTTGGTTATCCCAGGGAGCTCCGGCATCGATAAACCGCCGAAGCGTCTCAATCTCAGCCGCATCCAACCGCGATCCGCTGGGAGGCATACGGGAGTCGTCGACGGCGGTGACGCGCGTCATCAGCAGACTATCTTCACTTCGGCCGGTATGGATTACCGGCCCTGAATCGCCGCCTTGGATCAAGCCTTCGCGTCGGTCGAGTCTTAGACCACCTTCCTGCACCTTCTCCCGATGGCACTCGATGCAGCGAGACTGGAAGATCGCCAGCGCCTCCTTTTGGAGATCGAGGGACTGATTGGGAGTCGGCGGTTGCTGACTGCTGGCTTGGGAAGGGAGAAGGCAATCCAAGAGCAGCAGCCAGAGGGCCGCTACCGCGAAGGTAGCATGAGGGGGGCGAATCGCTACCGAGAAGAAGTCGGGGAGCATGATGGCATTATGGGAGTGGAGGAAGAGGCTGCATTGGCCCGATTCTTTATTCCAGATCGCTCCTGGAGTATAGCCTCCCAGGATTTGTCAAGAAACCGAGCATTCCTCTTCAATCGCTGCGTCCAAAAGAATCGAATTGGGAGTCCGTCTCGAACGCCTTTCCTGGCCTGTGACTTGAATCGCATGAAGAAACCATGGAAGCATTGGTTCGACAACTCGAAAGGGGGTACCATCCAGTTCAAATCTGGTTCTCTTCTGAAAAGCATCGTAGCGCGGTCGATGTTTCAGGAGGGCCAAAGGTAGCCTGGGTTGGCTTTGGGGGTTGAGAAGGTGGATGCTGCTTGGGGTTGCTGTGGTTGGCCGATCGAAAGAAGAACTGATTGCATTCGATGGGGACTGGCTTGCGGTTCAATTCAGGTGCGACCCCTTGTTCCGTCCAGAACAAAGGACGATGATACCGCTGGCTTCTATTCTGTCATTTGGCTTGAATTCCCAACTCCGGAAGAGAATGGAAAGTTTTCCGGGTGTGGAATCTAAGGTTCCGGCGCGTTGAACACCGACACTCCTCTCCAGTCGGTGTAGCGCTAGAGTTTAGCGACATGAGGGTTCCAAAGGGACGGTTTCCTGCGTCAACCCATTGGTTGTCGTCAGTAAACACGGCACCAACCTATCCATGGTCTCGCTGGAGCAAAGCAGAGTGAGCCTTGCAGGCACTCGCGTGATGCGTGCGGCTTTGTCCGCTCGCCATGCCTCGTGTTGGATGCAGTTTTTTACCACTGGATTTGAATTTTCGAATTCTCCAGCCATCGCGGTGGATCCATTTCCACTCGGAGAGGAATGGTCGTGACATCGAATTTAAACGGCGACTTAGGTAGTTTCGAACGGGTACAGCGATCCTTGCATGCACTGCATGAAAAGTACTGCGCTTGCACCGAAGGGAAGGTCGCGTCCTACATACCGGAATTATCCAACGCGGATCCCAACTGGTTTGGTATCGCCTTGGCGGATGTGGAAGGTCGAGTGATCGAACTGGGTGATACGACTGTCGAATTTACGATTCAGTCGGTTTCCAAACCGCTTGTCTTTGGTGCTGCACTGGATGTCGTTGGTCGAGAACAGGTTTTGAAGTGGATCGGTGTCGAGCCAAGTGGTGACGCGTTTAACTCGATCCATTTACAAAAGGGGGAACGGCCGCACAACGCCATGATCAATCCTGGGGCCATCATGGCAACATCCTTGATCCCGGGAAGGACGGCGAAGGAAAAGTGTGACTACCTGTTGAATCTTTTTAGTGAGGCAGCAGGTCGCCAGTTGTCTATCTGTGAGAAGACCTATCGATCCGAATCCGAAACAGGCCATCGCAATCGAGCGATCGCCTATCTGTTACGGAATCTGGACCTTCTGGGCCAGGATGTCGACGAAGTCCTGGAAGCTTATTTTCGTCAATGTTCTGTGCTTATCACTGCACGCGATTTGGCGATGATGGGTGCCACACTGGCGAACATGGGTACGAATCCTGTCCACGGCAAGCAGGTCTTGGAAATTGACTCGGTTCGGGACGTACTGAGTGTCATGTTCACCTGTGGCATGTACGATTTTGCTGGCGAGTGGGCGTTTCGCGTCGGGATGCCTGCAAAGAGCGGAGTTTCTGGGGGACTGCTGACGGTGGTCAATCGTCAGTTCGGTCTTGGGGTCTTCTCACCTCCTCTGGATGCCATGGGGAACAGCGTACGAGGGATTCGTCTTTGTGCCGAATTCTCGGACGAAAATGGGCTTCATGCCTTTCATTTCACCAACTTCGGTTCGCGATTCTGGGAAGCGACCTGGGGCACGTGATCCCGTTGCAAGCGATATCGGTTTTCGATCTTCTGAGAGGATCGGTTGAACCAGTTCCACCACGAGAGTTCGGCGAGGTCAGAAATCGGATAGGCAGCCTATCAAGAGTTTGGAGGACGATGGTTGGATTTGGTGCTCCGGGTTTTTGAATTCCTGAGCGATTCCGAAATGTTCCGCGATGGCTTGCGGACGTCGATGGGTCACACCATACGCTGAGGTCTTGGCGAAAAAAGGATCTACCTGTTTCAGATTCGAATAGGATGATATTGTTTCGAGACACCGTCCAGCGTCGGAGAAATCAAGCCTCCATGCAATGCAACCGACCCGCTTGCGACGTGGCGTTGAAACGAGGACGAGATTGCTTTGCGGCACGCCACGCAGAAATAATTTTTTCACTACTGACCCACGCCATTGCAGGATGGATCTTATTTCATGACAGCCTCCTCGCAGGGAAGTCGCGATAGCTCGCCCACCATCGCTACCGAAGAGGATATCGACGCCTTGCAGCGATCGCTTTCCAATGCCTCCTTCTGGAGCGAAGATCTGGCGCCGATTCCCTTGTCTGGAAGGCGTTGGGGCATGAAAGACATGGTTGCACTTTGGGTAGCGCTTTCGGCCTGTATCCCAACCTACATGCTTGCCTCATCCTTGATCGAAGGTGGGATGAACTGGTGGCAATCGGTACTCACGATTTTCCTTGGAAACCTCATCGTCTTGCTTCCGATGGTCCTCAATGCGCACGCGGGAACCAAGTACGGTATTCCGTTTCCCGTCTTCTGCCGAGCGGCCTTTGGGTTGCGAGGCGCGAATGTCCCGGCACTATTGCGAGCCTTGGTGGCCTGTGGGTGGTTTGGGATCCAGACCTGGATTGGTGGCTGGGCGATCTACAAAGTCCTGGAAGTGTATATTCCCGAATGGCGCCAACAACCTAAGATTTCGTTTCTGGATATCAATCTGCCGCAACTGGTTTGCTTTCTTCTGTTCTGGAGTCTGAATCAGTACATCATCTGGCGAGGTATTGCGACCGTAAGGACCTTGCTTCGAGTGAAAGCACCCCTGTTGATCGTCCTCGGGTTGGCACTTTTAGCTTGGGCCTGTATCCGCGCGGGAGGTTTCGGGCCGATTTTGTCGCAGCCTTCCAAGTTTTCTTCAGGGGGAAGTCGCGAAGGCCAATTCTTAGAGTTCTTTCTCCCCGCATTGACTGCGAATGTTGGATTCTGGGCAACTGTGGCGTTGAACATTCCCGACTTTACGAGGTACGTCAAAACGCAGCGAGATCAGGTGCTTGGGCAGGCACTTGGACTTCCGCTGACGATGGGGCTTTATTCGTTTATCGGCGTTGCGGTGACATCGGCGACGGTAGTCATCTACGGTAGCGCGATCTGGGATCCGGTGGAGTTGTTGTCTCGCTTTGAAAGCCCCTTCTGGCACGGGATTGGATTGTTTGGATTGATCCTGGCGACACTTGCGACGAATCTGGCAGCCAATGTCGTGGGGCCGGCAAATGATTTTGCCAATATGGCCCCCCGCTTGATCTCGTTTCGAACAGGTGCTGTTTTGACCGGGCTCATTGGAATCGGGATCCAGCCATGGAGGCTGGTCGCAGATCCATCGGGCTACATTTTTAAATGGCTGGTTGCTTATTCAGCGCTTCTTGGAGCGATCGGAGGGATCCTGATCGCGGATTATTATCTGTTGCGAAAGATGCGGTTCAATCTGCGAGGACTTTATGATCCTCAAGGCCCCTACTGGTACTGGAATGGTTTTCATATCGCCTCGATGGTCGCCTTGACGGCTGGAATTGCTCCTTGCATCCCGGGGTTTTTAGCAACGATAGGCGTCATCCGCGTTTCAGGCTTCTGGTTTGAGATCTATCACTATGCATGGTTCATCAGTTTCGGAATTTCCTTTGCGGTTTATCTGATGATCACCCTGGCCGGACCAGCGAAAACCTTGCCAGGCAGGAGCCTGGACCGAGTGGGAGAGGATTGATGAACACCGACTATGATCGAATTGCTAGGGAATATCAGGCTTCGAAATTGCAGCCATGGCGAACTCATATCGAGCGTCATACGCTATTGGATCTAGTGGGGCCGGTTGAGGGCCTCAGGACGGTCGATCTGGCATGTGGTGAGGGGTATTACACCCGATTGCTTAGGCGACTTGGAGCTGGGCCGATTTTGGGGGTCGATCTGTCGGAAAGGATGATCGAGTTGGCGAGGGAGCAGGAGCGAACTGATCCCCAATCGATCGATTATCAGGTTGGCGATGCCCGATCCTTGGACGCAGAAGGATCTGTCGATCTCGTTTTCGCTGCCTATCTCCTAAATTATGCCAGCAGTCGTGATGAGCTTTTGGCGATGTGCCGCGCGATATCCCGCAGTCTGAAGCCTGGAGGGCGATTTGTCACGGTCAACAACAACCCTGAGGATCCTCCTTGCAATTTCCAAACGGGGCTGGTTTATGGTTACTCCAAAGAGTTGCTGGGCCCTCTGGCAGATGGCTCGCCAATCGTCTGGAGTTTCCATCTTCCCGAGAAAACGATCGATGTGACGAACTACCTCCTGGCGACAGAAACACTGGAGTCGGCGATGGTGGAGGCAGGACTTGAGGAGATTCGCTGGCACCTTCCCAAGGTCTCAAGGGAAGGAGTCGAAGGTTGGGGAGAGGCCTACTGGCAGCCCTTTCTGGCCAATCCCCCGATCGCGTTTTTCTCCTGCACGAAGAGGGGAATCTAATCGTGTCCACCGACCGGGAACGTCCGTCTGCCGGCTACCGGACGGCTTGTCTGACCAATCCGATAATGACCGTTCCCAGATGGGCGACTCGTTGCGAAGCACCACCGATCGATGCGGAGAAGAATTTCGCCGCTGGTATGGAATCGGAATCTTGGTCAGATTGTTTCGGTCCAGTATCGCCAGCGAGCGACCCGGGGGCAGCATGAGTTTCAGGCAATGCAAGCTGGAGCGGATTGGGCAACACCGACGCGAGAGCGTTCAAAAACGCTCCATCACCGAGGTCTGTTTAGAAATCCTCGGTGATGGAACGCCACAGTATTCCAATTGGCACTTTGTTGGAACGGTCTAATCCAATGCTTCCACGTCGGACAGCACCCAGGTTCGATCGAAGAATGGCTGGGTTGGTCCGTAAAGTCGGAAGTAGCTGAACCAACCCTTCCCGGGAATCGTTTGGATCCAATTCGATTCCGGTTTCCCTGCGGGCAGTTTAGGCCCAAAGTACAGGTCGACGGAACCATCCGAGTTCTTCGCCAAGTTGTCTCGCGAAGAACGGTCGGGTTGGACCCCCGTGTCGACGAAGCAACGTGTTTCGTTGTCGTAGATCGTGACCGACCAGAATTGCGCAACCGGAGCGTTGGCGGGGACGCGCAAACGATAGGATCTGCCTCCATCGAACCATTTCCCTTCCGCATCTTTCGAGGCTTCCAGGTAAACCTGTCCGGCGCCAACCGTCCGGCCCATCATTCCGATGGAGACACCCACGGCTTCGTAGAACCATGAGGTTCGTTCATCCAACTGGGTGTGGTTCGGGAGTTCCTGCGAGGTTTCCTGGAGCATCAGGGAGAACTCCCATTCCTTGTCGGCCCACACCTTGGTCCCTGGAAACCGCTTGGCATAGCCGATGGTTCTAGCCATCACTTCACCTGTCAGTGCTGCATCCGTCAGAATCTTCTTCTGTCGTTCGGTCGGCTCAAAAGCTTTGCCTTTCTCAATGCCAAGCGATTGCAGCATCCCAAGGATGATGCGATCTCTTTCGAGAGCTGGTTCTCTGTCGATCATCTTGGCTAAACCTTCCCAGTAGGCCAGACCGGTTGGTTGTTTCCCGGTCCAGGCTCGTCCGCTAGGAGCGATATGGCGTGTGGGATCGGGGTTGTCGCGTTTCGAATAAGGATAGATCCGGAGAGCACCTGCGAGTGCCTTGGCCTTGATGGGATCGGGGTCTAGCGATCGATGAGCAAACCAGACATTGTTGGTAGGCGATCGAAGCACAAAATACCCCTCAGGATTCATATCAGGATCTTCCGGTCCCAGGACCAGAAATTTGCCACCCTTGCCTTGATCGGGCCCGGTTTGCCCCGAGTCGGTCAGGGGCCGTTGCCAGAAATCGGTCATGCCACCAGCGGTAGGTCCGGCTGGGACCTCCATCACCAAGGGCCCTGTCTCTTTCAGATCTGGAAAAGCCATCACGTAAGGGGTCGTGGCGTTGGCGGTAAGCAAACCGAGCTTGTCCGTGAAGGTGAAGTAGTCGACGTAGTCGAGATTCCCTGCGCCGAACGTTTCCCGGTGTTCACGCTGCCACTCCTGCATCGCCATCAATGGCAATCCCCACAGATAGGCTTGGCAGGCCCGTTGATAATCGATGTCGTCATAGATCTTTTGTACTGTTTCGTCGGTAGGAAACCCGTTCCTAAGCTCCAGCTTTCCCAGCCTTGATTCGATCACCCCGGTGGTCGGAAGCTCTTGCGCCAAGGTGGCTTGCGAGAGCAGCAACAGGAGAAGCGAACTGCAAAAACCTATTTTCATCGTGAACTTTCTGATCATACGAAACCTCTGCAAGTAAAGAAAAGAAGCAATCCAGCGGGTGGACGCTCTTGGATCATTGGAACGGCTCGACGATTCGTGGTGCAAGGCCAGAAAATGGGTCTAGCTGGAATTCTTGTGGGCGGTGATCCCAGACAGCCAAGGGAAAGCTTGTCAGATGGCTACTAGGCGGGGAAGTTTTCACCGCCTCGTGGCCCCTTCGATCGGGTATGGGAGTCGGTTGGTCTCACCCGAAGGCGTCGAGACGCGAAGGACGAGAAGAGGCGGATCGTTCGACAGCTCAAGACGCCCCGTTCCATGCGCCGTTCGACCTATCGATTCGATTGGCAACGAAAGGATACCGCCCACAGTAAAAGTTGACGGGATATCCAAGCAGGAATCGCAAATGGGACTGGGCTGCCTATCGCTTCGTGCCTTCGCGGCTTCGCGCGAGACAAGTAGAGATAAGAAGCCTTGAGGGAGAAGAATCTCGTCCATCTGGGATTTTTCCGCATCGCGATGGAATTCAAGGTGTCCCGATCGAGCTACCATTTCCAGGTCACCCGATGGGATGTTCTGTGACACGGGGACCAGGCTGCACTGGTCTTTTGGCAACCATTAATGGCAGTGGCGAATTGCAGACCAAGAGACCCACAGAATTGTCGGATGGACCAGTAAATTGGGGGGCTTCGATTTCCCAAGTGGATGCGGAATCTGGCACAATACGTCAAGATCTCCAAGGCTGTGATGAGGAGAGAATGACACATTCCTAACCAGGAATCTGCCCGCAGTCCCAGTGCTCACGGGAATGGCTGCAGCACTTCGCGGTGAGGGTTGCTAACGAGCCAACTGCAGTGACACACCCCAAACCGCTTGAATTCTGTCGTCGCGTCGCAGGAACTTCTCGGGACGCAAGGTGGAACAACCAATTTTCTTCGAGGTGATCAGAGATGAGGATGGAGGGAATTCCGTTTGGAATCACCGATTGGGCCTCTGTACCCAAGACCGTTCATCCGGGCCTGACCGGAACTGCTTTCTGGCAGACATGCCAGTTTGGATCGATACGAGTTCGGATGGTGGAGTACTCCGCAGGTTACCTTGCCGATCATTGGTGCGAGAAAGGGCACATCCTGCTCTGCCTGGAGGGGGAGTTGGAAACCGAACTTGAGGACGGAAGGGTTTTCTCGATGGGACCAGGCATGAGTTATCAGGTGGAGGATAACGGGGTAGCACATCGATCCAAGTCGGTAACCGGGGCGAGGTTGTTCATCGTCGATTGAAGTTGGAATTTCGCCATCTTCGGGAGATTGTTTTTTCGGATTTCTAGATGCATCGTCATTTCAATTCGGGACACGAATCACCAGGAGTGAAGCCATGAGTAGAGGCAGGCGAGCGATTTGGGGGGTGGCTCTGATTGGCTTGAGTGGATTGCTGGTAACCCTGGCGGCGCAAGCTCAAGAGGGGCGAGAGGCAGGGGTTGGGAAAGCCAAGCCGTCGGACGAGCAGATCCGGACAAACCTCATTGGATCATGGCGGATCGTGTCGGCGTCGTTCGGCGGGGTGCCCAGCGAACTGCACCGCACGTCGATTACGATCAAGCACATTACCCCAGTGCATCTGATCTGGATTGGCTATCAGCCGGAGGATCGACGAATCTTTCGTTCGGCCGGAGGAAGCTGGAAGGTGGTGGATGGCAAATACATCGAGACGATGCGCTATGGGCTGGATCCACAGTTCAAGCAAAATGTCTTTGGTAAGGATTTTGCCTTTGACTGCCGATTTGAAGGGGACCTCTGGATCCAGAGCGCTACCTTGCCCGATGGATCGGAGATGATCGAAACATGGCAGCGGATTCAGCCCGAGGAAGATGTTGCTTCACGGCCAGTCGATCGCAAGGAGGAGTCGTGAACTGCTGGCAGTGCGATCGCCGTCAAGGGAACCGATTCAGCTGGTACGAAGTTCCCGGATTTCCGATGCGGTGGTGAAGCATGGGAGGATGGCCGCAGCGACCAGAATCAGGAGGATCGGTACTCCCATGGATCGGTATTCCGCTGGAATCGCTGTCGACAGTATCAGTGAGCATCCAGCTGCTGCTAGCCAAATCCATAGCGATTCGGTCAGGTTGGCGTCTCGGTTCCGTATGCTTTTCAGCGTGGAGTAAGCGAGTGCCGCGATGCAAAGCCCGGCCATGATCGTTGCGATCAGTGGCAGCGCAGGAGATCGAAGCGTCAGCAACACAGCGGCGATGGCGATCAACCCGATCCAGTATTCCAGTCTCCGTGCAGCGGGTCGAATCGATGGAAGACGGCTGATCAATGCAAAAGAGATCAGCATCGATCCACCTACCAGAAGAATCGACAGGCTCCAATAATCGATGTTCAACTGCAATGGATTGGAGGTGTTTGTCCATCGCTGACTCAGGCTACCTAGCAACAGCAGGGAAAGCGCAATCGCGGCGGTAGCGATGCCAACCGAATGGGCGCTGGAGCGAAGCATGGCGCGGGCCATGTCTGGCGGCGAGATCGGTAGCGTCTGCAAGTAGGAATGGATCCCGTCGGCCGAAAGCTTTGGGGTGCCCCAATCTTTATCCATGGCATGGATCTGTTTGGCGGAACGGCCAAAGCCACTGCTCAAGGCAATCAAGATGGCCGCCAACCATTGATCGATCACCGCCAGGAAGGTGCCAAAGAAAGCAAAATCCCATCCCAGTTTTGGATTGCTGAATGAGCAGATGAGCGCAATGACCCAGAAGATCACCAGTTGCGCCAAGACCACCATCGCGAAAACAGACGTGCGGCTTCGGAAATCAAACCACTGGTATGCTTGAAACTTCGAACGAAAAGGCTGGACTTCCTTCCACGAAAGGAGAGATGGTACCGGCCGGCCACAGCGATGTTCCCTGATGCGCCAGTTGGTCAGAGCGTATCCGGTCAGCACCGTTCCGGTTGCAATCAGCAGATCGGTCCCGGTGATTTTTGACCAGTAATGGGCCTTGGGGCCGAAAACGCCACCTTCTTCAAATAGAATTCCATGGCCCAGCATCAACCACAGGAACATCAAGATTACAACGCCGGGAACCAGTGCGTACCACCAGACTACCTGTTCTGAGGTACGAACGAATGGCTGGAACGCGGCCCAGAAGACGACGGAGAACAAGACGGGACTGGCGATTGGCCACTCCGGCATGAAAATCAATCGCAGCATTGTCATCAGCACGGCCACCTGGCAGGCAACCAGTAGAGCGCCTCCCCAGAAGAAGAAGTTGGTGATCGCAGTGCTTGATATTGGCTTCATGTAGAGGCGACTTGGGCTGCCCTGCGTCAAGGCAACTCCCGCAACGACCGCGATCACGACGCAGAGGACACTGGCGATATGGATGCCTAGCAGTTCCTGTCGGACACCGGCGGTGTCGATGCCATGAAGCATCGATAGAAGCAAGAAAGATGGAACGCAGGCCAGCAGGGGGTAGGCCAGCAAGGACCATCGATTGCGGGCCACATACTCCCAGAACAGACTTTTGGTGATCGATTGCATCGCTCTGCCTCATTGGATTGAGAGGGAAATTACTCGGGAAATCGAATTTTCCTAAGCCTGATGAATCGTGCAGGCATAGATGTCATCCAGGCTCAAAGGGGTTTCCTGGACGATCTGTGCATGAAGGGTTTTCGCTGCCTCAATCAATTGATCTCTCTCGCCGCGGCAGTTGTACGTCCATTCATCGCCTCGCCCCTCTTGGCTGACGGCTCCGATCATTCTTGGTGCTTCGGCGTGGGGGTGCTCGAATCGTAACGTCAAACGATGGAAGGAATCGCGAATGGTATCCAGTGCGTCGTCCAGCAAGATGCGCCCCTCATGGACGATGGCGATGCGATCAGCGAGTCGTTCGACCTCGTCCAGCAGATGAGAGGAGAAAAGAACCGTTCGTCCCTCGTCAGTGATCGTACGAACGATCGCGGCAAGGATATCCCGGCGTACGACAGGATCGAGCCCTGAGGAGGGTTCGTCGAGCACCAGGAAGTCGGGTCGGTGAGCCAGAGCAAGAAGGAGGCAGGTGCGAGCGGTCTGGCCACGCGAGAGGTTGGCAACCTTTTCCTTTGGATCAAGATCGAACATCTGCCGCAGTTCTTCTGCGTAGCGTGCATCCCATGATGGGAAAAACGCTTGCGTGTAGTTCATGATCTCCTGAACTCGCATCCACGACGGGATCTCGCGATTCTCCGACATGTACCCGATGCGCGCCAGCACTTCCGCCGGATGGGTTGCGGGATCGACACCAAAAACTCGCACCTGACCACTCTGCGCGAAATGGCTCCCAAGAAGATGCTTGATCAGTGTGGTTTTTCCTGCGCCGTTGCTTCCGATCAGTCCGTAAACACTCCCTCGCGGGATCTGAAGCGACACGTCATGCAATGCCTTTTTTTCGCCAAAGGTCCGGGTGAGCCTCTGGATGTCCACCACGAGGCTGGAACCCGATACTTGAGCTTCACTCATGGCCACGTTCTCCTTTCTTCGTCTGATTGGTCGCCAGTTCGCTTTGCTGAACCAACTTGAGCACATCCTGAAGATCGAAACCCATCTGAAAAGCCTCCACCAGAAGCTGGTCGATTCGCTCATTGAGCAGTTTCAGGCGTTCCTTGCGAGCCAGGGGAGAGCCGCTATCGGCTACAAACGTGCCGGCAGTCCTCCGCTTTTCCACGACTCCAGCGGTCTCCAGTTCGCGGTAGGCGCGAGCGATCGTATTGGGATTGACCAGCAATTGTTCGGCCAGCGTGCGAATCGAAGGAAGTTCTTCGCCCGGTTGTAATCTTCCCGATGCGACTAGGTACTTGATCTGCTGCATGACCTGCAGGTAGATCGGCACCCCGTCGTGGGCCTGGATATGGATCTGCATCGAAACGGCCTCCTGTATTGTTGTATTAACGGAATAATACAGTTAGGGATTCGGTCCGTCCAGAGAAATTTTGCAAGAACTAGATTTTTTGTTCTTTTGAATACGTAGAGGAAACTGCATTTCGACGCCAAGTAGCCACCGCCGCCAAGGCGGTGGAGAGCAACGAAAG
>Ga0315902_10006596_pt1 | contig 16038 bp, 14 predicted proteins | sample LakEriMetagenome_9_FD_203523 | JGI IMG/M metagenome (GOLD analysis project Ga0315902, IMG submission 203523) | Freshwater fungal communities from buoy surface, Lake Erie, Ohio, United States - Buoy 12 MA117 | ecosystem: Environmental > Aquatic > Freshwater > Lake > Lake biofilm | place: USA...
TACCATTCTACGGGGCGCATGTGAGTGGATTCACTTTATTAATGGCAGCATCTACGTTTGTTTATTCGAAGATGAGCATGGGTTCACAGCCAACGATGACTCAACCGGGAATGCCGAATATGAAAGTGATGATGAACATCTTCTCGTTCATGATGATCTTCTTCTTCAACAGCATGCCATCTGGATTAAGCTTGTATTACTTCACAGCGAACATTATTTCTATTGGCCAAATGTGGGCGATTAAGAAGTACTTCGTGAATGAAGATTCAATTCGTGAGAAGATTGAAGCGAACAAAAAGAAGCCTAAGAAAAAAGGTGGATTCGCAGCCCGTATTGAAGAAATGCAAAAGGCACAACAAGCGAAGTTAGATGCCAACAAGAAGAAATTAAGAAAGTAAAAAGTCAAACATCAAATAAATCAAATGAAAAAAAATCTCATTCTCGCACTAACGGTGCTCATGATGATTCCAAGCGCAATGTTCGCTACGGAAGGCATGTGGGTGGTGGCTATGTTGAATAAAATTAACGAAGCTGAAATGCAAGGTCTTGGATTGAAACTTTCCAAAGACGATATCTACAACATTAATCAGGCGTCTTTGAAAGATGCGATTGTACGCTTCGGAGCAGGATTTTGCACCGGAGAAATTGTGAGCGACCAAGGACTTGTATTTACAAATCACCACTGTGCTTACGATGCAATTCAATCTTCTTCAACATTAGAAAACAACATTCTTCAAAATGGATTTTGTGCGAAGTCTTTGGATCAAGAGATTCCGATTCCAGGCTTAACACTTTCTTTTTTAGTTCGTGTTGAAGATGTAACAGCAAGCGTATTGGGCGCTGTGAATGCGAACATGACTGAAGCAGAGCGTGATGCTGCAATTATGGCTCGCAACAAAGAATTGGTGAAGGCTGCAAACGAAAGCGGTTTATACAATTCTGAAGTAAAAACATTTTACGCTGGAAACGAATTTTACTTATTCGTTTACCAAACGTATCGCGACATTCGCTTGGTTGGTAATCCTCCTGAAAGCGTTGGTAAATTCGGTGGTGACACAGACAACTGGATGTGGCCACGTCACACCGGTGACTTCAGCATGTTGCGTATTTATGCAGGTGCTGAAAACAAGCCTGCAGATTACAGCAAAGACAACACGCCTTTGAAGCCTAAGCACTTCTTCCCTATTAACATGGGTGGCGTGAAGCAAGGAGATTTCGCAATGATCATGGGTTATCCAGCAAGAACTTCTCGTTACTTAACCTCTTACGGAGTTGAGCAAGCGGTTGACGTGCAGAACCCTATTTTGGTTGAATGCTTCGGTTTGAAATTAGAGACTTGGAAGAAGAACATGGATGCGAACGAAGGTGTTCGCTTAATGTATGCTGCGAAGTATGCAAGCACTGCAAACTCTTGGAAGTACTACATTGGACAAACACGCGGTTTGAAGCGTTTAGATGTTGAAGGAAAGAAAGCTGCTACTGAAGCGGGATTCACGAAGTGGTTAACTTCTAATTCTGCAGCTAACGAAAAATACGGCAAGTCACTTCCGATGTTGCAAGACTTTTATTCTTCAACCAACGAAACACAAAAAGCATTTTTGTATGCTCGTTTAACTGGAATGGGTGGAGCTGAATTCATGGGCTTGGCTTCTGAATTTCAACGCACCTTCGAAAAGTATTTTGCTGAAACCGATGCTACGAAGAAACAAGCCATGCTTGATGGCTTCAAAGCTTCTGCTGAAGCGTTCTTTGTTGAATACAATACACAAACTGATAAAGATGTGTTTGTTGCATTGACAAACTTGTATCGCAATCGCATTGCAGCAAACGCTCGTCCATCTTGGCACGCTGTGCTTGATGCGAAATACAAAGGAAACGTTCAGGCTTATGCTGACAAACTTTTCGCAACTTCTGTTATCGTTGACAAAACAAAATTGATGAACTTCCTGGCGAAGCCAAATCAAAAGGTTTTCGAAAAAGATCTTGCTGTTGCAACAGCGAAGAGCGCTGGTGAATTCGGTGACGCTTTGAGAAAACTTATTCCTAGCGAGAAGATGAGCAAAGGGCAGCGTGAATTTGTAGCTGGACTTCGTGAAATGAATCCAACTAAGCAATACGCTCCAGATGCGAACAGCACTATGCGTATCACATACGGACAAGTAAAAGACTACACTGCTGCAGATGCTGTTCATTACGATTTCTATACTACTGCAAAAGGAATTATGGAGAAACGTGATAACAGCAATCCAGAGTTCGTTGTACCAGAAGCATTGGCACAAAAAATTCAGAACAAACAATTCGGTCGTTATGCAAATGAGAAAGGTGAATTGCCAACTTGTTTCATTGCTGACTTAGACATCACCGGTGGAAACAGCGGTAGCCCTGTGTTGGATGCGAACGGTCAAATGATCGGTATTGCATTCGACGGTAACTGGGAAGCTATGAGCGGCGACATTGCATACGAACCAGAATTGCAACGCACTATTGCGGTTGACATTCGTTACGTGTTGTTCATTGTTGAAGAGCTTATGGGCGGAAAGAATATTGTAGATGAGATGTTGTTTGTGAGAGGAGCAAGAAACTAATTGAAATTAGATATCTGAAAAAAAGGGAGCGAATATTTGCTCCCTTTTTTTTTGCTTTCAACAATAAAATCATCTATACATAAGTTTCTTATGTATATTTGTCCTATGTATTCATCAGAACTAATTAAAGGCACCCTTCGAACCATTGTTCTTAATCTTTTAAAAGAGAACGGACGTATGTATGGTTACGAAATAACGCAACGCGTAAAGGAACTTACCGACGACAAAATACAAATCACGGAAGGAGCCTTGTATCCCCTGCTTCATGCTTTGGAAGCCAGTGAGGACTTGGAAACTGAAGTGGAATTTATTGGAAAACGTCAGCGTAAATACTACCGCCTGACAAAGCAAGGCAAGCAAACAAGCAAAAAGAAAATAGACGAACTCCGAGAGTTTATTGAAACACTTCAAATTCTCTTGGATGCGAATAAAGGAACGAGCCATGGTTTCATTAACTGACGAACAAGTTGATTTCATTCGAAAAGAAATTGAATCACATGGAATTAGTTTGCCTGATCTGCAAGCTAATTTGATAGATCACATGTGTACAATTATTGAAAATGAAATGTCGGATAGCGATGACTTCCACTCGTTCTTTTTTTCAATTCTTCCACGTTTTTTTCATGACAACTTACATGAAATTGAAATGGAAACCATTCAATTAATTCATCAACAAAAATTCAAACACATGAAAAAGGCACTCAATTTATCTCTTTTGGCATCAGCCGCAATCTTAGTCCTTGGGGTAGTATTTAAAATTTACCACTTACCTGGCGCTGCCGCTTGCTTTGTAGCAGGGACCGGCATTTCAGTACTCGCTGTCTTTCCTCTTTTACTAATTCTACTCTACAAACAGCCTATTTCTCTTATACAAAAAGGTGTAGACTTTCTTGGAACCTTGAATGTTCTTTTGTTCGCGGTAGGATGCCTATTCAAAGTCATGCATTGGCCTATGGCAACAATCTTAATGCTAACAGGAATTTCCTTGCATTCCCTCGTCTATGTGCCTTTGTATTTCTATCATCAACGCAGAGTTAACGCGGACAAGTGGAGAGGCGCACTGAACAGCTTTCTTTTCTTGCTTATTGGAATTATGCTCTTTATGCTCTTCAATTTGAAAGTGCAGTTATAAAACAAAAAGGTCGACCAATGGTCGACCTTTTTTATTTCATTCCATGTTGAATTACAAATGCATAAACTCTTTCTTCTTCAACAAATATTCTTCTGACTCTCTGAATTCTGGATCGTCTACGCAGCAGTCTACTGGACATACCGCCGCACATTGAGGCTCGTCGTGAAATCCAACACACTCGGTGCATTTGTCTGAAACGATGTAATAAACATCCATGCTCTTCGGCACTTGAAGTCCGTCTGCATCTAATTCACCACCGCCGTTCAATGGGGTCATGATACCACGAAGCCCTGTCCCCTCGCTATACTTCCATTCTGCACCACCCTCGTAAATCGCGTGGTTCGGACACTCTGGTTCGCATGCACCGCAGTTGATGCACTCGTCTGTAATCATTATTGCCATATTCTGCTATTTATCTAAATTCAACCTTAATTTCGCGTGCAAATTTAATACACCTACGATGAATTCAACTCTAGAACAACGAATTCAAACATTTGTTCAACTGGGACAGGCCCTGCAGAACTTTTCAGACAAGAAAGATTGGCCTGGATACGCATGCGGATTAACCGAAGAGGAGTTCAATGGAGTAAATGACGTCATTGAATCGGCGTTTACCTTCAACGGATGGTTCACCCCTGCGAATGTTCGTCAAGCCCTTACCGCTTGGTCGAATGAATTGACCCTAGAGAAGCTTTCGGCTTGGACGAACGGTGTTTCATTCGCGAGCAATCCAAAGACTGTTGCTATCATTTGCGCTGGAAACATTCCTATTGTTGGATTTCACGATATACTTACTGTTCTCATTACTGGAAACAAAGCGTTAATCAAATTAAGTTCAGACGACCCCATTCTTATTCCTGCTCTTTTGAAGATTGCCGGAAAATTTGAAAACGACTTCGATTTGAACTATTCATTTTCTAGAGGAAAACTCGAAGACTTCGAAGCGGTGATTGCTACCGGAAGCAATTCAACAGCCGCTCACTTCCACAATTATTTTGGAAAGTATCCGCACATCATTCGTCAAAATAGAAACAGCGTTGCCATTCTCGATGGAAATGAAACGCCCGAGCAACTTGAGAAATTAGGAAACGACCTTTTCGATTACTTCGGTTTGGGATGTCGCAATGTGACCAAACTTTATTTGCCCGTTGATTTCGATTTAGACAGAATCTTCAACGGCATTTTCAGTTTTCAATCCATTGCCACGCACAACAAATACGCGAACAATTATGACTACAACAAAGCTGTTTGGTTGTTGAACAATGAAGATCTATTGGAAAACGGATTTGTGATTTTCAAGGAAGATAAAAACATTGCATCGCCTGTTGCTTCGGTGTTTTACGAGCGATATGAAAACAAGGAAGCGTTGCTTCAACATTTGGATAATCATGCCGATCAAATACAATGTATTGTTGGAAATGAATTCATTCCGTTTGGAAACAGCCAGTGCCCAACCCTTACCGATTACGCAGACAACGTGAATACACTTGAGTTTTTAATTTCGCTGAACGCGTAAGAAATTGACAAGATTTGAATTTATTGAGCTTAATCGCGACTTATATTTGAAACATGAATAAGATTTTTTCTTTATCGGCTATCGCGGCCGTTTCATTAGCTGTTTTTTCTTCGTGTGAGACAGAGGTAGATTTGACGGCTCCTTATGCGAGCACAACGGTAGTGTTCGGATTATTAGACCCGCAGGCCGACACTCAATTCGTGAAGATTACAAAGACTTTTTTAGGTGATGGTAATTTGAACGATTACGCTATGATTCGTGATAGTTCAGAATACAAGTGGGAAGAATTCGCGGCATTAAAAATTGAAGAGTATGCAACTGGAAATCCAAATCCAATTGCCATTCACAACTTGCAACCAATAACCATTTCCAACAAAGATGTGAATGGTATGTTCTACGGTCCTGAGCAAACCGTTTATTACTTCGCCAGTCCAACTGGAATTAATCCGAATGCAACTTACAAACTAGTAGCAGACTTCGTTTCTCGCCCCGATGTATTCGCCTGGACCGACGTTATTCCTTCAGCCAATGTGTTTTTTCAGAGTCCTCAGACTAATTTAGGTTTGTCCTTTGCAGCAACAAACACCGTTACTGGAGCAATCGATTATCGCGACAATGTTTCCATTCGTTGGACTCCTATTGACAATGCTGAGATTTATGATTTGGCTTTGCGCTTCTATTACACTGAAAACCTATATTCAGATAACGCTTTAACCCAATTGGTTTCTTCAACAGACAAATTCATTGATTGGAAAATAGGAACCTTTAATGCAGACGACATTGATTTGAATTCAGGTTACTACAACCTAACATTCAATGCAGAGCCTTTCTTTTCTTTCTTAGGAACAAACCTGGAAACGAATACACTTATTCGTCGTGAAGTAGGAACCTACGACGGCAATAAGACTCGGGCTTTCGAATTGCGCATGGGATTAGCAAACGACGAATTGAAGACATACATCAACGTAAACAATCCTGTAACCGGTATTATTCAAGAGCGCCCAAGTTATACGAACGTTGTAGGAGGATTAGGTCTATTCGCATCACGTGCGAGCGCATACGTGTTGAATATTCCACTTGAATCTGGAAATGGAACAAGTAACATTAACGCGTTGAAGAACGGCTTTTACACTTCCGATTTGAACTTCTGCGATCCGAATCCGAGTAACACTGAGTTCACTTGCTACTAAGAAATTTTCGAGCATAAAAAAAAGGGAGCATCTGCTCCCTTTGTCATTTTATAAAAATGGAATTACTTCTTCAAGAAATATGTTTCACTTGTTGCTGTTTTCAGGAAGTATAATCCGTTAGCCAAAACACTCACTTCAATTTGAGAGTTATCTGAAAGACTTCCTTCCATTACACGCTTTCCTTCCATGTTATAAACTGAGTAAGGAACGTTGTATGCACCTTCCCATTTAACAGTTAAGTAATCTGTTGTTGGATTAGGGAACACAGCGAATTGCGGTGCGCTTGATTCTAAAACGCTTATCGGTTGGGCAGATACCAACACACCGCTATTTGCTCCAGCCGTGTAATTCACTTGAACCAATGGAACCAAATGCTCTTGAACCAAGAACTTATATTCAATTGCCTCTGGACGATCGAATTGAAAACCGAAACCAAGAAGATCTACGTAGATTGAATCCGCTGCATTGATGGTTGTCTTTACGCGAAGTGCTTGATACGAGGTACCGAAAAAATTCACAGTACCCCAACCATCGACTTCATTCACACGTGTCTGATTTGTTTTTCTGTATCCCAAAGTTGGAATTTGAATCACTTGTTCTGAAACGCTCGTATGCAAGTCTCCAAAAGCTACTGGATAATCATAGACCACATCTACAGGACTCGCTTGTTGTGGAATAGGAATACCGCTCACCGTTGCGCCTACGCCAACAATGGCATATCTGCTATTGTTGTTTTGATAGTATGAATAGATGTCTTCCAACGTAACAGGTAACCCTTGAAGATTCCCTCCCAATTCTGCTAATCCAACAGCAAAATCTGAGTTATGCTCTGAATCGAATGGACTATTAAAAAAGATTTGGTAGGCGAAAGGTGTAGTTGAAATATCTACACACTCTGTTTGCTGAATATTTCCGCTAAGCGTAAGATTCGATTCATCGAAATTCCAAACATGATTCGGACCTGTATCTCCTTCGTCGAAGGTTCCAACATAAGTTGCGTTTTCTTGCGAAAGAATATCGCCGCCAAGTGGCAGATGGTTCTTTGTAATTGTAATTTGAGCGCTCAGACAAAACGGAGCACAAAGAGAAACAGCAAATAAAAGTTTTTTCATTTCGATAAGGTTGTTTAACGAAGGTATAAAATTTAGTTAATATGTTGTGAGCAAAATTTTCAAGTTGCTTGTCACACGCCCATGTATGCAGAGTACTTTCGTTGGAAAGCTTAACCAAAACTTTTTGAGATTTTAAACATGGATAAATACGATTTCGTAATCTTAGATATCATTCAGACTTTTCGCAAGAACAACAAAAGTCAGTACATTAAACTCAATCAATTAGAGGCTAATTTTTGGACGCGCATACAACGCGACGCTGCCCATCAAACACACAGCACTCAGCTTGGCGAACGTGTCACCAAATTATATCTGGAAGGGTATATCGTAAACAAAGGCGGCCTTGGTTACAACGTAACAAAGAAAGGAAAGGAACAAATTGTTGTCCTTTCCAATCTTGAAGAGATTTCTTAAAGCATTTCGTTCGCCAAATTGGCTAGCTCACTTCTCTCTCCTTTTTCCAGCGTAATGTGACAATATAAATCTTGTCCTTTCAATCTGTCCATGACGTACGACAATCCGTTAGACTGTTCATCTAAGTAAGGCGTGTCAATCTGACGAACATCTCCAGTTAAAATCACCTTTGTGTTTTCTCCAGCGCGCGTAATTATCGTCTTGACCTCATGCGGTGTTAGGTTCTGTGCTTCATCAATAATAAAGACACAATTCGACAAACTTCTTCCGCGAATGAAGGCCAACGGCGTGATCATGATTCTTCCATCGGCTTGCATTTCGTCAATCACTTTTCGCTTCTTTTCGTTTTCAGAATACTGTTTTTTGATAAAATTCAAATTATCGAACAACGGTTGCATGTAGGGTGAAACTTTTTCTTCTGCATCTCCTGGAAGGAAACCAATGTCCCTGTTCGAAAGTGGAATAATTGGTCGGGCTAAAATGAGTTGATCAAAACCGTTGCGCATTTCCAAGGAACCGGCCAACGCTAAAAGTGTTTTACCTGTACCAGCCACACCCGAAATTGTAATCAACTTAATTTCCGGATTCATAATCGCATGAAGCGCGAATGCTTGCTCTGCATTTTTCGGTTTAATACCCATGGCATATACCTTATCGATGCGCTCTACGTTCTTTTCCAACCCACCGTGAAATGCTAATGCACTTGAGGTTCCAGACTTCAACACATAAAAATGATTGTTGTGTTTTTCTTTCCCCAGAACTTTAGCGTCCTTTAATTCACCTGTAGTGTAAAGTTTACGAATAGCCTCGGCAGAGACGTTCTCCAACACACTATAGCCACGATATGCCGTGACACTTTCCTTAACCTTTCCCGTCTTGTAATCTTCAGCAACGATATCCAATGCCTTCCCTTTGATACGAAGATTTATGTCCTTCGTGACAAGCACCACCTTACTGCGCTTCTCTTGCTTCTGCAATACAATTGCAGCATTAAGAATTTTATGATCATTCTTTTTCGACTGGAAAATTGATTCTGCATCGTCTTGCGATTCTAAATCAATATCGAGTATAATTTTAAACTTTCCGCCATGTCCATTTCCGAGCGGAATCCAGGAATTCAATGTATCTGCGGCAGAAAGTCTATCAATGATGCGTATAGTTTCGCGTGCTTCAAAATTCTTATTTTCATTTCCAACTTTGAACTTATCGAGTTCCTCCAAAACCGTAATTGGTATGGCCACAAAGTTGTCTTCAAAATTGTTGATACTGTTGTGATCGTGTAGAAGTACGGAAGTATCCAACACAAAAATTTTACGTTGTTTTCTTGGAGCCATATTCGTTTGGTTTTAACGAATATATTCGCTTCATTCATTCATCCTCAAAAATCAAAGGTCGAGTTATTAACCGACTTGAACTAAGTGATTTCGGAAAAACTTAACGCTGCGATAAAGGAGAGACAACAGTAGCAACAGCACGAGCGAAAGTCCTATGCCACCTTCATCGAGTATCTTTGAAAAAGACTTTCCAACGAGATCGGGGCTGTTAAAAAGAAAGGGAATCGATGCCAATACGAGTATTGCCGAACCAAACATTTTCCCCTTTTGGTTCCATGTTGAAATGGTGATGAGCATCATTAAAAAGAAAGGCATTGCCCACAAGAAATGCTCGGTGTCAGTGTGTGTTAAAACAGGAATTAAGGCTAATAGAACAAGGGCTTCCTTCGACTGAAATCCCATTCCAATCTTCTTCCAAATAAACGTTAAATAGGCAACTGCTGCTATTCCCAAACCTATAAGTACAGCGGCAATCGGAATGACTGCCATATGCATGGATGAAAGAACTCTCTGAATGAAGAAGTAAATGGTGTTCGGGCTATGATCCAATTGCACGTTGTGCGCTTGAACCGCCTTCAGCCATTGTGAATGAAGGACAACAAATCTATTCGGGACACAGATGAATAAGGTGATTGCCATTCCAATTATACCGACAGTCGTGTAAAAAAGAACTTTCCATTCTTTTTTCAAAATGAAATATGGAAGGAGTATTAAAAAATGAATTTTGAAACACAAGACAACGGCATAGATTAATCCCGCCCTTGCGTGCTGCTTATTCTCGATGGAACGAACGGCCCAAAGCGTTAACAAAAGAAGAAGCGCATTGACGTTTCCTAAAAACAATTCGCGTTCGAGTTGATCTCCGAAAAACAAAACGGCAGCAATCAAAAAGAACCACACTTCTTTTCCCCATTCATACGACTTGAAAAAAGTTTGCTTGAATTCATTCAACAACAAAAGAATAATACCAGTATTAATCAAGTAAAACAGGACTGCAGCCACATCATACTTCAACAAAGCAAAAGGAAGAAAGGGAACTAAAATTTCCGGAGAGTATTTGTAGAATCCGCTCGACAATCCGAAAGCCTTACCGTAGACTTGCTCTCCATTCATGAGCGCATCGGCTGCTCCGTAATACACATTGAAATCGCTCAATTGAAAACGATGATTGATAAAGAGCAACACGAGGTATAAAACAGGAAGGAGCGCGAACCATCGCGCTCCCTTCCAAAAATATATAAATTCTTCTTTCAGCATTTCTTACTTCACCATCACACTCACTCGCTCTTGCTTTCCGTTTCTGTTCGTTACATGTAAAACATAGAATCCAGGTGATAAGGTTGAAACATTCAATACGTTCGTCACATTGTTTTCAAGCATAACCATCTTGCCTGTTGCATCGAAGGCTTTAACAGTCTTTGGTTCGTTCACATTCGAAAAGAAAATTTCTTGATCTGCTGGTTGCGGATAAACACTAAAGGTATTCTCATTCAATTCATTCACTCCAACAACCATTTGCGCTACTGAACTGTTCAAGCAACCGTTGCTAATTCCAGCATAGATAAATGTGCCGTCTGAAACAATTCCCGTTACGTCGAAAGAAGGAGTAGTTATACCTTCCAATTCAGTGTATGTAAATCCGCCGTCAACTGAAACAAACCAAGATACCAACCAACTTGGGTCATAGTTATCTATACTTACAATTGAACCGTTTTGTGAAATGAATGGCTCACTCGGCATGATTTCAGAAATTGGAAAAGTACCCAAGGTGTATTTCGCTGTGAAACCGTCGATGGTTTCTTGCACCAACTTCACGGTGTAGTTTCCTGGAGTAACATAAGAGTAAACATCTGTTGCATGAGCTGTAATTGTATTGCCATCGCCCATGTCGTAATAGGCATTAGATACGTTCAAGTTCACTTGCGATTGATTCTCCAAAGTGATTGTTCCGCAGAAAACGGTGTAATCTAAATCGGCCTTTACTTGAGAAAGCATACATTGTTGTGCACCTCTGTCTTCTGCTTCTTCCAAGAAATTCACTGTACAGAATTGTTGGAAAGAATTCCCACCTAAGAATACCCATGAATCTAATGCAGCATCGGAAGCATCTGTAATGGCCAATGTGATATGATAAGTCTGACCAACAATTAAATTACCAATTGATGCAAACATCGGAACAGTGTATCCGTCACAAAAGAAATTGGGAATTAATAAGGTCGAATTGTCGTTGTACAATGTTGCATTTGTATCGGCATTAATTGTGTTGATACTAACCACTGTATTTGTGCCTGGCACGAGCGCTAGATTCACAGCTCCGTTTGTGTATGGACCAGCAATGCCCGGGCCATTCACGAAGAAGCCAAAAATATCGTTGAAGTTACTTCCGACCCATTCAGGGTATTCAGCAGAACCGAATACAAATTGAAAAGTCATTGAATCTCCAGTTGCAATGAAGTCAAAATCAAGTTGTGCCAAGTCATAAGTCGGAAAACCTGTCAATCCTGACAAATCAGGATTACTCAACGTATTCGACCAATTACCTACAGGAATGTTGTTACCATTACTGACCGTAGCCGCAACTCCTGTGGATAATACGAGGCCTTCATTAATTCCAAGTGACACGGAATCTCCATCTGTCAGCCAACCGAGTTGAGCAGAATCTCCAATGAAAGAGATGTTGTTTACGAAGATTCCGTTTGCTAAAAACAAATCTTCTACAGCAGAAGTTTGATCAGAAATAGAATCTACGCTGAATTGCGCTTGACTCGAAAGTGCTGAAGCAGTGAACAAAACTGAATATAAAAGTTTTTTCATGACTTAGTTTTTCCAATAGACTCACCTTTGAATCAATTGGTTGTCTAAGTTAAGGCAATTCAGAAAACAGAAAAAACTATTTCGCGAGTTCTCCGAAACGCTTTTTGAATTTCTCTAGCTTGGGCGTAATCATTATTCTGCAATAAGGTTGCTCGCCGTTTAATGCGTAGTAATCTTGATGATAATTCTCTGCCTTATAGAAATTGGTGAATTCCGTCACCTCGGTCACAGCATTGGCGCCCCACTCACCTGTTTCGTTAATGGCTTGAATGGCTTTCATGGCCAACTCTTTTTGCTTTTCGTTGTGATAGAAAATCGCAGAGCGGTATTGTGTTCCTGAATCTGGACCTTGTCTATTCAATGTGGTCGGATCGTGAACCACGAAGAAAATTTCAAGCAATTGGGAAAATGAAACAACTCTTGGGTCGAAATAAATCTGAACCGCCTCCGCATGTCCTGTCGTTTCATTGCAGACTTCTTTGTAAGATGGATTTTTAATGAATCCGCCCGCATATCCCGACTCTACTTTAGTTACTCCATTTACGTTAGCGTATACCGCTTCCACACACCAGAAACATCCGCCTGCAAGGGTGGCTACTTCCAACGAATCGTTCATTTCAACTTTCATAATTTCTCCTTTGGGATTTTCTTTGTTCGATTGCGCGCAAGAAGCAAGGGCAATCATGAACAAGGGTAAGATTAATTTTAATTTCATCGGAATTTGAGTTTCCATAACTCAACTACAAATTAGAATACATGTTGTTCACGCATGGAACGAATTCGCGTTCCGACTTGAATCTTTTGCAACACTTTTTTTCCTCTAACCACTTCTCCGAATTCGGTGTAGCGTCCGTTCAAATTTGGGGTGTAAGCCAACGTAATGAACCACTGTGCACTTTCAGTGTGCTTGCCCGCGCTTGCCATTCCAATGTGGAGTGGTGCGAAATTGTGTCCCATAAATTCCGAAGAAATCACATAAGGCATTCCGCTCATGCCGTCTCCGCGCGTGCAGCCTGCCTGCACTACGAAATTTGGAACGACTCTGTGAAATGCTATGCTGTCGTAATAATGCTGATTACACAACTTCAACAAATTCGAAACACTTTCAGGTGCGTTAATTCCGTTGAGTTTTAGCACAACAGTCCCGACATCTGTTTTCAATTTCACTTTACACGACCGATTCTTTTTCCATTCTTTTTCGGAAGGAAAAGGACGTGTTACTTGTTGCATTCTAACCAGCACATCTTCATCCATTTGTGTGGCATTATAGGCATCTAAAAGGGCGTTATACGTTTCTACAGTCTCTGTTTTTTGAAACAAGGGAAGTGCCTGTTTGATGCTAGTGCCAAGAAAAGCATTACCTTTCACGCGCTCAGCATTCTCCAAAACCCAAGTGGCTAAAAGTGAGATTACACCCGCGTCTTGAGAGGTCCACAACACAGCGAACCAACCCGGAAATAACACTTCATTGTACTTCGGATTGCTTTTCGCATAATCGAGTACACATTCGGTAATAGCGTATTGCAGAGCAGGTGGTGCGGTTGGAAAGTCGTTTATGACTAATGAGTCAATAAATAAATAAGAGTTCGACATTTGACGCACCCACAGGATTCTGTGGAACAGATCTTCTGTCTCTGAGTACTTGTGCATAATGAAATTCTGCGCATCGGGATGTCCGTTTTCATTCCATACACCGGCCAACTCTATTTGCTCCCGGCTATTGTCTGGTATGGCACGCAAGACTTCTCGAATTTGATCGAAATCGAATTGATTGAAATGAATACCTACGCGCATGTAGTTGAACGCACTTGCCTTGTTCTTCAAATCAACCCAAAATATATTTGGAATGAATGTCGAATCCTTTGCGAGCATAACTTGAATTGCTGGCTCCGCTATTTGCTCGTCTTCGCTGCAAGCTAAATCGTTGAGCAACGTCCACCATTCATAACGACTAGCCAATCTTCCAAATTGAATGCGGACGTATTTCGATTTTTCATTTTCAACCCAATGCTTAACTTTCGATTTGTAAAGGTCATTGCTTGGCGCATTTCCAGATAGAAAATCATAATCTGTTCTTGCAAGGACTTGCGCCAATGCCACTCGCGCTTCTTCTTCCCAATTTAAAATATCATCGTAATTCAGAATAGACTTTACAAAATCGCTTTGATTGATTCTCTTACGGGCCGCTATAGCCAAGCATGCATATTGATTGTGATGCATTGATGAATTCTTAGCATAGGCATCTTCAAGACGAACTCCCAATGAAGCTGTTTCGTGCATTGATTTAGCTAATGCTAACCAAGATTCCTTGACTAAATTCTGATTTGGAACATTTAAAATGGTTGTCTGTAAAGCCTCAATTTGTTGCACATTGGACCCTTCAATTTGTCCAAGTGCATAAGCCGCTGCAGCCATAGTTTCATAGTGCTTCGGAAGCGTAACCGAATTTCTTAAATTAAAAAGTAGAAAAATCAAATCTTGAATATGCTCTGCCTTCCCCCAAGTTGCAGCTTGCTGTGCAGCGCGCAATTGAATTTCGAAATCGGTAGATTTCAATCCGTCGGCAAGCGTTGCGCCTCTCGATTCAATAAGACTTAAATCGAAGTTGTAAATTTTGCTTTGAGAAACTACTGGTGAACTAAAAAGAAAAAACGCACTTAAAAAAAGAAGAACTCTCATTACTTTTCTACCATTGGAACTGAGACGTTCAATTGAAAATATACCATATCTTTTTCCATAAGATCGAAACGGTACGACCAACCTTTTTCCGCCTTCCTGGCAATGGTTAGCAATCCGATGCCGGCACCGCCTTTTTCACTTAATCCTTCTTCCTTCAGTCGCTGACGAATGTTAGAACGTAAATCTGTTTTGTCGAATTCTGTCAGCATCTCTAATTTACGCATAAGCACACGCGCAGCTGAGACGGTTAACATATTCCCTGTGCAAATTCTATAATAATCTCCCCCTTTAGCAACAACTGCATAGGCATTCATTAATCCATTATCTCCGCGCTCTCCATGAATTGAAATGTTCTGCAACATTTCAACCAATACCGTTACTACGCGCTTGGTTGTTTGACGAAGATCTTTTTTATTGATGTCGGTGCAGGAAATTGCCTCGAGAATATGCTCATTTCTATTCGGGGTGAAATCGCCGAAGTGCGCGAAAACCAGAATCTCGGCGCTAGAATCAACCAAAACGTCTCCTACAACTTTATGGTAGTCGGCGTGAATGTGTTGCAGCAACTTTAGTTCTTGGTTTGACATATTTTCTAAATACAGTTACCAAATATAAACGAAAAAGGTTTCAAAAATTAACCTAAAGCACACCAGAGGTTATAAACAACTTGTTAGCGAAAAGTTATTATGCTGAAAAAATTGTCACCAAAGTAATCTCGGGAGGCATACCCACACGCCCTGGAAAGCCTAAAAATCCGAAGCCTCTGTTCACGTACAAGTATTGCTTTCCCTCTTGATATAAGCCGCCCCAGCGTTTGTATCCAAACCAAGGGGAAGGGCTTGCCTTTATGTGTAGCATAGGCGCTTCAATACCGAATTGCGCTCCGTGTGTATGCCCTGAAAATGTTAGATCAATGTTTTGCTGACCCAATACTTGTGCTTCCCAATGACTTGGATCGTGCGAAAGCAAAATAGTAAAGTTGTTCTGCGGCATGTTTGTCATGGCCACATCGAGCTTTCCGTGTTTTGAAAAACGTCCCTTCCCCCAATTCTCAATTCCAATCAATGAAATGCGTTCGCCTTGCTTTTCTAATTCAACGGTTTCATTCTTCAGCAAGCGGAAGCCCATGCGGTCGTGCACAGATTCCAATTGAAGCATGTTCTCAGCAAGAATTTGCGCATTCGCTGGGTCTTTCGGATCGTAAACGTATTCAGCATAATCGTGATTCCCTAAAATAGAAAACTTGCCCAGTGGGGCATGCA
>Ga0315902_10006597_pt1 | contig 16037 bp, 14 predicted proteins | sample LakEriMetagenome_9_FD_203523 | JGI IMG/M metagenome (GOLD analysis project Ga0315902, IMG submission 203523) | Freshwater fungal communities from buoy surface, Lake Erie, Ohio, United States - Buoy 12 MA117 | ecosystem: Environmental > Aquatic > Freshwater > Lake > Lake biofilm | place: USA...
AAGTCTGAAGAAGCGCTAAGCATATCCATTACCGCGATTGAAGCTCCAACAATTGAAGGTGCTAAAGAGTTCGAGAACAAATAAGGTCTTGAGCGTTGACGAAGCAATTCGATAATCTCTTTTCTTCCGCTGGTGAATCCACCCATTGCACCACCCAATGCCTTACCTAAAGTACCGGTAATGATATCTACACGACCTAAAACGTTTTTCAATTCTATTGTTCCTCTACCTGTTTTTCCGATGAATCCGGTAGCGTGACATTCGTCTACCATTACCATTGCACCGTATTGATCAGCTAGATCACAAATCTTATCAAGTTGAGCAACGTAGCCATCCATTGAGAAAACTCCGTCTGTAACAATTAGCTTGAAACGCGCTCCTGAAGCGGCTTTCAGCTGCTCTTCCAAATCCGACATGTCGTTGTTCTTATAACGGAAGCGTTGTGCTTTGCACAAACGCACTCCGTCGATAATGGAAGCGTGATTCAATTCATCTGAAATGATTGCATCTTGTTCATTCAATAACGGTTCGAAAACTCCGCCGTTCGCATCAAATGCTGCAGCGTAAAGAATGGTATCTTCCGTGTGAAGGAAGTCTGAAAGTTTCTGTTCAAGCGTTTTGTGAATGTCTTGTGTTCCGCAAATAAAACGCACACTCGACATACCGAATCCGTGTGAATCAATTGTAGCTTTTGAAGCTTCCAAAACAGCCGGATGACTTGACAGTCCCAAATAGTTGTTCGAACAAAAATTCAAGACTTCCTTTCCTTCAGTCGTTTTAATAACGGCTGCTTGAGGGGTAGTAATTATGCGCTCTCTTTTAAACAGTCCGGCTTCGCGAATACTGTTCAATTCATTTTGCAAATGTTCCTGCATTTTTCCGTACATACGTTTCAGTTTTAAGTTGTCAATATTACTTTGGCCGCTGCTTCCGCTGCAGCTTGCTCTGCCGCTTTTTTAGATCCTCCGGTTCCTCTTCCCACTTCCTTTCCGTCTAACTCCAACGCAATGGTGTAGAGCATTTGGGCGCCCATATTGCGTTGCTCACGAACATGGTAGACCAAGTGTCTGCGCGTCTTCTGTCCCCACTCGTGCAATTTACTTTTGTAATCTACGTCTAAATGCACTCGCTCATCGAGCCCATGTTCTTTCAATAATTTCAGTGCAATCTCGCGTGTTACTTTATATCCTTTATCGAGAAACAGTGCGCCAAATAAGGCTTCTAACGCATTTCCAATCAGACTCTCATGAATTTCTTGTCTTCCAATACTGACTTGAAGAAACTCATATAACTTCAGTTCGTAACCAATGGCATTGAGATTATCTCTGCGGACAATCTTCGATTTCATTTTGGTTAATTCACCTTCAGTAAGGGCTGGATATTTCGAAAATAAATAATGCGCGACAATGCTATCCAAAATAGCGTCGCCTAAAAACTCCAGGCGTTCGTTGCTATTCTTAACACCTGCGCGAATTTCTTCAGCAGCACTTGCGTGACGCAAAGCAGTTTCATAAAGCGCAATGTTTTTGGGCTTTACATGAAATGTCTTGTGGATATAGGAGAATAGTTCCCTATTGGGGTGTGTTTTGGAAAAGAATTTCCAAATCATTCGTACTTCTTAAAAATGGCTGAGGTATTATGCCCGCCGAAACCAAACGTATTCGTCATGGCTACGTTCACTTCACGATGCTGCGCCTTGTTGAACGTAAAGTTCAATTTAGGATCAAGAGCTTCATCGGTATTTACGAAGTTAATGGTTGGAGGAATGATTCCGTTTTTGATTGCAAGAATGGTAGCAATAGCTTCAACAGCTCCTGCAGCACCAAGCAAATGTCCAGTCATTGACTTCGTACTTGAGATGTTCAAATTGTAAGCGTGCTCACCAAAAATGTTTTGGATAGCCTTTGCTTCTTGAACGTCTCCAAGCGGAGTAGAAGTTCCGTGAACGTTTATGTAGTCGATTGAGTTTGAAGAAATACCTGCATCAGATAGCGCGTTCTTCATTACGTTGGTAGCGCCAATTCCTTCAGGATGAGGGGCTGTAATGTGATAAGCGTCTGCAGACATTCCGCCGCCGATTAATTCAGCATAAATTTTAGCTCCACGCGCTTTAGCATGCTCTAAATCTTCTAAAATAAGACAACCGCCTCCTTCGCCCAAGACAAAACCATCGCGGGTTGAATCGAAAGGTCTAGAAGCTGTTTTAAAATTCTCATTGTTTTCAGAAAGCGCTTTACAAGCGTTGAATCCACCAACACCAGCTTCGCAAATCGCAGCTTCAGAACCACCACTAACAATAATGTCTGCCTTACCCAAACGAATGTAGTTAAAGGCATCGATTAATGCGTTGGTTGAAGAAGCACAAGCCGAAACGGTTGTGTAGTTTGGACCTCTGAATCCGTATTGAATACTGATATGACCTGAAGCGATATCGGCAATCATTTTCGGAATGAAGAAAGGATTGAAGCGTGGTGTACCATCGCCTCTTCCGAAATTCATACACTCCTCTTGAAAGGTTAGTAAACCGCCAATACCGGAACCCCATATGACACCAACTCTATCTTTGTCAACCGAATCTACATCAATACCAGAATCTGCGATAGCTTCCTTAACAACCACTAACGCATAGTGGGTATAAGGATCCATCTTGCGCATTTCTTTTCGCTCAATGTGATCTTCAATATTAAACCCCTTGACTTCACAGGCAAATTTCGTTTTGAACTTGCTTGCGTCAAAGCGTGTAATTAAATCTGAACCACTCACACCATTGATAAGGCCATTCCAGTATTCTGGGACAGTATTACCAATGGGTGTTAGTGCTCCTAGTCCGGTAACAACGACCCTTCTTAACTCCATAGTTTTCAGGAAAGTTGAGTAATATCCGAATGATTATTTATTCGCTGTGATGTAATCAATCGCTTGACCCACAGTGACAATCTTTTCTGCTTGATCGTCTGGGATAGCGATGTTGAATTCCTTTTCAAATTCCATGATAAGTTCAACTGTATCTAAAGAATCTGCTCCTAAATCATTTGTGAAGCTAGCCTCTGGAGTAACTACAGATGCTTCAACACCTAATTTGTCTACGATGATTTCGGTAACTTTTTGTGCAATTTCAGACATTGTCTTGATGTTTTTTAAAGGTTAAATACAGCCGCAAAAGTACAACTTTTCATGACGTACGCACTTTTTTTTGCTTTTCAAGCCAACTTTCTTTCTGTTTTAATTCATTATCAGTTAGTTAGCAAACTAAATTGTTCGTAAAATATGCCAAAAGCCCCTCTGTAAACTATCTTGCCGTTCGAAATTCACTCGTTTTAACAGAATGACCTGGGACCAAGATTACTTAAGAGAGAAACGTATCCTTGTTATTGGATGTGGTGGACTTGCGCATGCCGCACTTCCCTATTTGCTTTCTTCAGGAATTGGAAATGTCACCCTTTTCGATGGAGATGTCGTTGAAGTTTCCAACTTAAACAGACAACACCTCTTTACATCAGAAGATATAGGACGAAACAAAGCGCTCGTTCTGACAAAATATTGCGCACGTCATTTTCCGAATGCAAACATTAATTGTGAAGAACGAATGTTCGATGGCTTCGAAAAAGAGCAATCGTTCGATTTGGTTATCGATTTTACAGATCGTCTCGCCACGAAATTAGCATTAGCCAACCACTTCGAGAAACAGCACATTCCTTTTTTCTATGCCGCAGCTCAAATGAACGCTGGGTCTTCGGCCTTTGTCCATTTAAATAGTATAACCACTGAAATGCTTTTTGGACATATATCAGATTCGAGCAAAGTTGAACGCGACTGCGCCACAGATGGCGTCTGGCCAACGACCGTGGCAGCGGTGGGCATTCATGTTGCCCACCAAGCCCTTCAGTTTTTAACGCTTTCGCCTTGTGCGTTCGTGGGGGCCATTGATTATTACGACGGCGTTTCCGGACTGTGGTCTCGTTTTCATTTCAATCTGAAACAAGAACTTCCTAAGCCTTCAATAACTTTAAATGAATTACTGAAAGACAAAAGCACTCCTATTTTCTTCTTAGGTGAAGCGGATGGCCTGCCTTCTGATGTCATTTCAACCACCGTTTCAGAATTAAAGGAAGCAATTGCCGATGCCAATAGACCATGTATTCTGCTTTGCGAAACCGGACTTCGCGCCAAAACAGCTGCAGAGCAGCTTTCAAAGAATTTTAACTTTCCCATCTTGAGCTGGAATCAAAACCTCGATTCCTTCCTACACTTGTTGCATGAATCGAAAGTCTAACCTCTGTAACGCGCTTCTATTTGCGAAATCGCTTCTGAAGCGTTCAATGAACGTTTCGGAAGACCTTCGCTTGCGCATGCTTCAGCACAGACTGTTTCATGATTTAACGTATCGCCTTCCAGGAAGCGCTAAAAAAGATATTCTCATTGGGTTCAAAGAATGGAAGCGCATTATTTCCAGAAGAAAAAATCAAAATCTTTCTGAAGGAAATGGACCTTGCGTTTTGGTTTCGACTTCCAATCAAAAAGAAATTGCCGTTGAATACATTTCAACGAATTCAGGATTCAAGGACATGCACGTATTGGTTCGAGAGGAACTTTCAATCGAGTCACTGCCTCTGAAATTTCACCTTTTTGCACTGCGCATCTCTCTTCAATGCCTATTCGATTCGCGTCGTGTGAATCTTGCTTTACTCATTCGCGAAGTGGTCGAATGGACGGCCATTATCGATTTCATTTCAACAAATAATATCAAGGAATTTTTCGATTTTACACCGTTCGAAAAAGACAGCAACGCCCTTGCGTATCTGTTAATGGATAAAGGTGTAAAGGTGACCAAAATACCTTCTCCAGGACCTTTTGCTGGGCATCATACCTTTATGATTGCCGACGATGTGGTCGTTTCAAGCGCTTATCAGCTGGAAGAAATTCCACATTTCAAGCAGTGGTATGTTTCTCGTCTGTTGCATTGGCCGGCGGAGCAATATTCACGCTACGCGCATTGCTACACGAACGCACCCCTTCCACCCAAAAACACAATAGGATTCTATTCGCATGGTGAGTGGGTAAGAAGGAAAGCCGGTCATGCTAATTTCGGATTTGGAATTCAAGAAAATGAATTATTTCTTTTGGAAAGTTTGAAGACTTTTTTGAAGAAACATCCTCACTTCCAACTTATTGTTTTTCCTCATCCCAAGGAAAGATCCGACAGTGAATTTCAATCGTTCTACTCCTCGTTTTTCGAAGGAACTAACACAATCATTGCTCCCGTTGAAATGAAATCGAGTGAGAATTTCTTCAAGGTGAACATAGGCCTTATGGCCTACTCTACCTTGCTCTTCGAGCGATTGGCATTGGGGTATAAAACGTTTATTGGGACGAATTTTCAAACTTCTTTTCCGTTGGAAGGAAGCCCGCTGAAAAATTTGTGTCTTTCCGATTACGAATCGCTCGAAGCAGCGCTTCTACTTGCCAATGAGGAAACTGAAAAGGGATTCTTCGAAAGATGTCGGCTCGAAAAATATCCTTTGAAGGAATTCCTCGCCGAAAAGGTCGTGGAAATTCAAAAATGATTGATTACTTTGCAACCGATGAAAATCAAGTTTGCAGTAGTCGGATGTGGAAGTATTGGGAAGCGACACGTTGCTGTCTTAGACGCTAATCCGGAAATCGAAATCGTTGCGTTGTGCGACAGCCAAATTGAAACGGCGCGCGCACTTTCCGAATTGTACGGAAACATTCCCGTGTATTCTTCTTTCGATGAAATGCTGCAGAGCATTGAAGCCGATGTGATCAATGTTGTTACACCGCACGCGCTTCACGCCGAACAAAGCATAGCTGCGTTAAAAGCTGGATTCAATGTTTTGGTGGAAAAGCCAATGTCACTTTCTGTTGATGAAGCGAATCGCATGAACGATACGGCCTCAGCATGTGGAAAGAAATTATGGGTAGTGAAGCAGAACAGGTTCAATGTTCCTGTTATCCTTGCCGAGCAAGCCATTCGTGAAGGGTGGTTAGGAAAAATTTTCATGGTAAAATGTGATGTGTTATGGAATCGTTATCAAGGTTATTACGACGATTCTCCTTGGAGAGGAAAGATTGAAAAGGAAGGTGGAGCATTATTCACGCAAGCCAGCCACTTCATAGACTTACTTATTTGGTGGTGTGGAAATGTGGTAAGTGTGAAGGCAAAAGCTGCAACGCAAAATCACAACATTGAAACCGAAGACAGCGGTGTTGCTGTTATGGAATTTGAAAACGGAGCGTTAGGTTCATTGGTTTGGACGACCTGCGTTTATGAAAAAAACTACGAAGGAAGTATCACCATTATTGGTGAAAAAGGAAGTATAAAAATTGGAGGAGCCTACCTCAACAAAATTGAATTTTGGAATGTTGAAGGACATGAATTGGACAGCAACATTGACTTCAACGACAAACCCAATGCCTACGGCAAATACCAAGGTACGAGCAGCAATCACAATAAGGTAATTGCAGGGATTGTAAAGGAAATTCAAACAGGAATAGGTCAGAATGTGGAAGGAGTTGAAGGTGTTCGAAGTGTTGATGCCATTGAAAAAATTTATGCCAACATTCTGCAATGAGCGAAGTAAAAAAATATACCGCACAGATTCGCGACGTTCAATTCGGAACGGGAGTTACAGTTGTTGAACCTGTAAATTTATACGAATGTGAAATCGGAAACGATGTATTCGTTGGTCCTTTTGTTGAAATTCAGAAAGGTGTAAAAATCGGAGATCGCACGCGCATTCAAAGTCATTCATTTATTTGCGAATTAGTAACCATCGGTTCTGACTGCTTCATAGCGCATGGTGTGATGTTTACAAATGATTTATTCAAAGACGGTGGACCTTCTGGAAATGACAAATCGAAATGGTCTTCAACAGAAATTGGAAATCACGTTTCCATTGGATCGAATGTTACGCTATTGCCTGTTACTATTTGCGACAACGTTGTGATTGGTGCGGGAGCTGTGGTTACTAAAAATATTACTGAACCGGGAGTGTACGTTGGTAATCCCGCAAAAAAAATACGTTAATGCATATTCCGTTTGTAGATCTTAGAGCGCAATACTTGTCCATTCAATCTGAAATGGATCAAGCCATTTCAAATATTATTTCAAACACTTCATTCATTGGCGGGCCTGCTGCAGATGCTTTCGAAAAAAGTTTCAGCGACTTCATGGGAATGAAGCACACCATCGCATGCGCGAATGGAACTGACAGTTTGGAAATTCTTCTTGTTGCAATGGGCATTCAGCCCGGCGACGAGGTGATTGTTCCAGCCATCAGTTGGATAAGCACAGCTGAAGCTGTGACAACTGCAGGTGGTGTTCCTGTTTTTGTAGATGTTGATGAAAATTTTCTCATTGATATTTCGAAAATAGAAGAGCGCATTACAAACCGTACCAAAGCCATCATACCTGTTCACCTCTATGGAAACCCCGTTGATATGAATGCGCTAATGGCGATTGCAAACAAACACGATCTCCTTGTTCTAGAAGACTGCGCGCAATCGCATGCTGCGACCATACACGGACAAAAAGCAGGAACCTTCGGACACGCCGCAAGTTTTAGTTTTTACCCAGGTAAAAACTTAGGTGCCTACGGCGATGCGGGAGGCATGGTGACCAACAACGACGACATCGCGAAAATCGCCCGAGCCATCGCGAACCACGGACAAGAAGGAAAACACAACCACACTCGCGAAGGAAGAAACTCGCGCATGGATGGTATTCAAGCAGCTGTGCTCAATACAAAACTTCCGCACCTTGAAACTTGGACAGAAGGACGCAGAAAAAATGCGCAGTTGTATCATTCACTTCTGAATGAAAAAGTTCAACGTCCTCACGAACGTGAAAACTTCCGCCATGTCTTCCACCTTTACGTTATTCAACATGACGACAGAGACGGACTCATGGCTAAACTCAAAGAAGCGCAAATAGACACTGCTGTGCACTACCCTGTTCCATTGCCTCTGATGCCTTGCTACACTTCGCGCTTTCATCATACTGAAGCCGATTACCCTGTAGCCGCTCGCTTGGCAAAACGAATTTTGTCGTTGCCGATGTACGCCGAGTTAACTCCTGAACAGATTGCCTACGTAGCCGAGCATGTAAATGCCAACTACTAAAAAACATATCATACTTGTCAATTACGACTTCCCTCCAAACAAAGGAATTGGAGGAAGAAGATGGGGGAAACTAGCTAAAGAATTCGCAGAACAAAACTGCATCGTTCATGTCGTTAAAGCAGAAGCCATAAGCGATACAGACAAATCCGTTTGGAGCGAAGAGGTAAATAACAAGAACATTTTCGTTCATTCACTTCCTCGCGTTTACCCGAATATTCTTCTCACTCAACCCAAGAATTTTCTCGAAAAACTACAATACCGCAAAGCCCTAAATTCTGTTAAAAAGAATTTCAATGGAACGCCGTACGACATTAGTTTGGGATGGGAAAAGCACCTTGTCCCTAAGCTGAATGAGCTTGTAAAAAAGTTCCCCATCGAGTGGATCTTCGCTACCGGTGCGCCCTGGGACATGCTGCGTGTTGTAGCCGAATGGAAAATAGATCACACTTCCATAAAATATTGGGCAGACTTTCGCGACCCTTGGCTGAATGCCCGCAACTACGGCATGCCTTTTTTAAGTCCAGAGAAAATGAAAGAAGAAGTGCAAAAAGCATCCCGTGTGCTTGAACATGCAACAGTGCTTTCAGCGCCTGCAATTCAAATACTTGAGCACTTCACTTCATTGAATTTGATTTCAACCAAAAATAAAAAATTCTTCCATCTCAAACATTTTCATTCTGAACCAAAACTAACCGAACAATCATTCGGTTTTTCTTCCAGTGAGATAACCTTCGAATACGGAGGAGAAATTTATCTCGACACCGAGCCATTTTTAGAGCAAATGGCAGCTGACCTGACGAAGCTTCGCGAGTTCGATCCCGCTCTGTATGAAAGGCTCAACATCAACTTCCATTCGACCAGCTTCGAAAAAATACAATCGATTTTCAAATATCATCCGTGCGTTCGCATCTCCGATTCAATAGGTAAAAAAATTGAAGACAGAATAGCTCAAGCGCATTGGTGCATCATTTTGTTAGCGGATCACAACAAAGATTTCTTCACTACGAAATACTTCGAATATCAGACACTGGGAACCCCATACCTCTATGTTGGTTCCAAGGGGCAAGTGCTTCAGATCATTGAAGAAGAGAACAGAGGAACGACATGGGAAAACTTCTTTAAATCACTCATGAGAAACGATCCTTTGAACCCAAAAGAATTTAACCAAGAAGCCAATGAAAGCAATTCACTTTCACATCGCGTAAGCGAGATGCTCGAGCACATGAAATCCTTTCAATAATTCATGAAAATTCTATTCTATTCCCCACACCCAACGCTGTACTTCGATGCTCCAACCGGCTACGGGAGTCACATGCGCGGAATGGTGACCGGATTCAGAGAAGAAGGACATATCGTTGAAATTTTAGTTCTTGGCAACAAACCGCAATCAACAGATTCGTTTACCCAAACGAATTCTTTCAAATCAATTTTAAAGAAAGTGCTCCCAAAAATCCTTTGGCGCACCCTGAAAGAAATTCAACAAATTCAATTCGACAAACATGCGGCGCAAGAGCTTCTGCTAGCTATTCAAAAATTCAATCCAGATGTTATCTACGAGCGTTCAGCATGGATGAGTAATGGCAGTGTTCAAGTGATAGAGTCATTCAACCTAAAACATGTCGTTGAAATAAACGCTCCCTTCGAAGAAGAAGTGAAAGAATTTGAACAGGCGTCTTCATTCATTTCCTTCATTGGAAAAAATAAACTGAAGAACCTGCTTCAATCGGCCGATCTTGTGGCACCGATCACGAGTTCACTTCAAAAACACATTGCGAATAATTACGGTGTCAATCTAGAAAAATGCCTCGTAGTTCCCAACGCCATTGACAAATCAGAAATTGAAATCACGGAATCTCGTGTCCAAGAAATTCGAAAAACACTCGACTTAACAGATAAAATAGTTGTTGGATTCGTCGGATCGATTTTCCCTTATCACGGCGTTGATCGATTGATTCACGCTGTTTTTAAATTGAATAATTCAGATGTTTCATTGCTCATCGTTGGCGATGGATACCTCATTCCTGAATTGAAAGAACAAGCGAGAATTCTTGGATTGTCTACACGCGTTCATTTTACTGGATCGGTTCCAAAAGAAGACGTCTACAATCACATCGCTGCTATGGATGTAGTTGCGCTTCCGAATACGGAATGGTATTGTTCTCCCGTGAAATTGTTCGAATACGGTGCACTCGGAAAAGTTGTTTTGGCCGTCAACGAAGCTGGAGTAAGTGACGTTATGACAGATACCGATGGAATGCTATTTGAAAACAACGAAGGCGATTTTCAAGAAGCGTTGAACTTTACCATTTCCAATTTGAATCAATTGAAAGAGAAGGCGAATACCTTCCAACAAAAAATACTTTCGAACCATACGTGGAGCGCAAACGCAAGACAAATTCTTAATCAACTAATCGCCTTGAAATGAAAATTTGTCTACTCACCGATGGCATTACACCATACGTCACTGGCGGAATGCAGCGACACAGCTTCAATTTGTGCAATGAATTATTGAAGCACGGACATGAAGTAACCTTGGTGCATTGCGTTTACGGAAAAAATGTGCTTCCGAAAAAAGAAGTCGTGAAATTGCTCTTCGAAAAGCATGAAAATTTATCTGTTTACTCGTTGCGATTTCCTGAATCAAGTGGAATGCCGGGGCATTACATTAAGGAATCTTATCAATATTCATTTGCCATTACTTCCTTGCTTAAAGAACAACTTCCGTTGTTCGATTTGATATACGTGAAAGGATTTAGCGGATGGGATTTGTTGCAACAAAAGAAAAAAGGGAAGATCAAGACCGGTCCAATCTTAGTGAATTTTCATGGACTGGAAATGTTCCAAGAGCCCGCATCATTCGGCGAAAGACTAAAATCCTATTTACTGAAATCGCCCGTTAAATGGAATTTGAATCAGGCCGACTATTGCATTTCCTACGGAGGAAAAATCACATCCCTGCTGTATCGAATTGGAATTCCTTCTTCCAAAATATTGATAATTCCAGGAGCTGTAAGTGACGTTACACTTCTTGAAAAAAGAGCATTTCCAACTAACCACAAATTTCTATTTGTTGGACGTTACGAGCGCAGAAAAGGAATTGAGGAATTAATGCAAGTAGTATCTTCCAAACCTGAAATGGAAATCTCATTTGTTGGAGCCATTCCCCCTTCAAAAAAAATAAAACGAGATAACGTTCGCTATTACGGTGATATCAAGGATGTGAAAGAGCTGAACAAAATCTACGACGAGCATACCTTCATTCTTTCGCCTTCGCATTCTGAAGGAATGCCAAATGTGTTACTTGAAGGAATGAGTAGAGGATTAATTCCAATAGCCACAACAGTTGGTGCTGTAGAAGAATTGGTAAATCGTTCGAACGGATTCCTTCTTGAACCGAAAAACGTAACTTCTATTCAAGAAACGGTTGAAAGAGCAATGTCTATAGAAACACCTGAGCTAGAAATACTTTCAAGTGAGGCAATTCATACAATCCGAACGCATTTTACTTGGTCTCAAATAATTTCTCAAACCATAGAAAAGTTTCAACGCGTGATTGAAAAGTCTTAAATTCACCGCAAAGAATCTTTTGGTGAAGAAGGAGTATTTCAAAGGACTAGATAGTTTGCGCTTTTTCGCTGCTTTGGCGGTCTTCTTTACGCATGTCGAATTAATTAAAAAATTCACGGGCTTTGGGACTCATTGGATAGATCCTGAAGAAAGAATTACCAAGTTTACCGTATTTCAATCGGTGATATCGAAAGAGATTGACCCACTCTCTCCGCTTATTGCATACAGCAGCGCACTTGGCGTTGTTTTCTTCTTCGTTTTAAGTGGGTTTCTAATCACCTATTTGCTATTAAAAGAAAAGGAATCGAACAAGACCGTTCAAATTGGAAAATTTTATTTACGCCGCGCTTTCCGAATCTGGCCGCTGTATTACCTCATTTTCATTCTTGGATTTTTCGTTCTTCCCAACCTAGAACTTTTCGCTGTTCCCGGACAGGATGTTTTCTTCAACCAGAACTTTTGGGGCAACCTTTTGCTTTACGCCTTCTTCATGCCGAACCTAGCCTTTTCAATCTACACCACTGCCGTTCCGAACATAGGTCAATCCTGGTCTATTGGTGTTGAAGAGCAATTCTATCTTTTGTGGCCTTTGCTTCTGCGTAAAAGTAAAAACGTACTGAAATCAATTCTATGGATTGCAGGATCCATTATTGCGTTAAAAGGAATTTTACTCCTATCCTTCCCTTTAATTAAACTTGAAGCGTTGGTTGTGATAAAGAAATTCTTAGCCATGTCGAAACTCGAATGCATGGCACTGGGCGGATTAGGTGCTTACGTTCTTTTCAATAAAAAAGAAGAAGTTCTTCGTATCATCTTCAAACCCGTAACACAAATAATGGCGGTTGTTGTTATTCCAATCCTCATTTACTTCATCCCCACAGCATTCGAAGACGCTCTGCATTTGCTGTTTTCTGTTTCATTTTTAGTCATCATCTTAAACGTAGCGGGAAATGAAAAAGTCTTGTTGCGATTTGAAAACCGTGTCTTGCAATACCTCGGAAGAATATCCTACGGCTTTTACATGTTCCATGTCATGTGTATTGTTTTCACGATTCATATTCTAGATAAATACATTGGTCTTGACAACGACATTACTACTGCCCAACATATCCTGTTGTATGGTATTTCATTCTTGCTTACGGTGGCCGTATCTTCGTTAAGTTATCATATTTTTGAAAAGGCGTTTATTCGTCTCAAAGACAAATACGCTCAACCCAAACCAACAACCGAAATAGCCCAAGAAGATGTTTAGATGGTTTACTGTAATATCCATTTTCATTACCATCTTCATTTCGTCGTATGTATTTTTCAAGGAGCCCTTCGAGGCCTACGTTAGTTACCTGGCATTCGTAATTTTCTTCCCAATCTTCTTTACAAAGTTCGGTCTCCCACGTTGGCCCGTTCTATTGTTCTTACCGCTGCTAATCTCAGGAATTGTATACGTCGCTGCTGGACAAAATACGTCCACCATGTTCACGAAAATCTTTGTCGGATTTTTTGCTTCGGTCTTATTCTACCACTATGTAATTCAAGTATTCGATTTCAAACTGAAGGAGTTATTCAAGTACTACATGGTGGGTGCATTGATTGTTTCCTTCATTGGAATTTTTCAATTGCTATCGTATTTCGTTGGGTTCACACCTGGTTACAACTACAACTGGCTGTTCAACAAATGGAGTTTGACTGAAGGTGGAATAGGTCTCCGCCTGAATTCGGTCTTCTCTGAACCTTCCTACTTTGCGGCTGTTATTAGCCCTGCTTTCTTTGTTTCGTTGTACAACTCCATTGCGAGAAAAACCTTGTTTATTAAGCGTTGGCATGGCTTCGTAATTATTATAGCGTACTTACTTACCTACTCAAGTTTGGGTATCATTGGAATCTTCGTTGCTATTGTCTTGTTCCTGCTGAATCTAGGAGTTGTAAAATACTCAATCATCTTCGTTCCACTTTTCATTTTCTCGTTCGACTACGCCTACAAAAACGTACCTGAGTTTACCTCACGCTGGGACGGAACGTTTACCATGTTCGAAACCAAGAACTACAAGAGTTACGACATTCACGGATCGAGTTTCGTATTGTACAACAACTACCAAATTGCACTGAAGAACTTCAAAGAGCACCCCCTATTTGGAACCGGACTCGGATCACATCCAATTGCGTTCGACAAATACTCGCTGACCAATCTTACGGGTGCAGTAGACATCGAGTTCAACAAGATGGACGCCAATTCCATGGCTCTTCGACTCATGTCTGAAACAGGGATCTACGGGTTATTTGTAATGTTTTTCATCCTGTTCAAGTGCTGGATCTTCAAGCAACGTGCTGCTTCTGAAGAACACTGGGTTATGTCGAATGGAATAGCACTTATTATCATTCTTTACCTTGCTCGTCAAGGCCACTATTTCCTGAATGGATTTCCATTCTTCCTATGGATGTATTTCTATTTAGCAAAAGACAATAAGATTGAACGAGCTGTGCAGGAAGAAGCCAAAGCCAAGTTAGAAGCTGCCGCATGAACATTCTAATTCTATATCGAGAATTGGCCGGTTATACCGTTGAATGCTTGAATAAGCTTGCTTCTCATCACAAGTTGCTTGTGGTTCATTATCCGATAAACGAAGAAGCTCCTTTCAATTTTCAATTTACTTCTTCCATTCAGCTTGCAACGAAATCAGAGGTAACATTTAAGAAAATTTCAAATTTCAATCCTGCGTTTGTTCTATGCAGCGGATGGGGCGACAAGGAATATCTCGAATGGTTGAAAGAGCTGAATAGGCCTACTGCCATTGCTTTTGATACAACCTGGAGTCAATCAATCAAATTTATTCTTGGAAGTTTGTATTTCAAATTGAAATACAAAAAACTGTTTCAATTCGCTTTCATTCCCGGCAACGCTCAAGCGGAAACCGCAAGCAAATTGGGTTTTTCAACTAAACAAACACTCGATGGGTTCTATACTTGTGAGGATACTTTCCGACTCAATCGAACCGTCTTGACTAAAAGCAAAGAATTGTGGTGTGTTGCCAGATATATTCAGGCGAAGAATATCAACTTCCTTTGCGAAACATTTCTTTCCATTCCACCGAATGAACGTTCGGGTTGGAAATTGAACCTTGCCGGAACAGGAGAATTATTTTCTTCTCGAATTGAAAACGAAGACATCATTCACCACGGATTCTTGCAACCGAATGAACTGAGTAAAAAACTTGAAAACGCCACAGCCTTTGTGCTTCCCAGTCTTTACGAGCCTTGGGGTGTAGTGGTTCATGAAATGGCTTCTCTTGGAAAACCTTTATTGCTTTCAACTGCTGTTGGTGCGAAACAAGATTTATTGGAAGAAGGAATGAATGGCTATTCGTTCGACCCAGCTTCTTCTTCAGAATTGAAAAAAATTCTTTTGACACTTTTTCAATCTTCACACGAAGAACTTCTAACCATGGGGAACAAGAGTTCCGAAATGGCATCGAAATTTTCTTCAGATTACTGGGTAAGTCAATTCACTAAAATGCTCGAGCAATCATGTGCGGAATAAGCGCGATCATTCAATATAGATCAGACCTTCCGATTCGGAAAGTACTTGAGCGCATGAACAACAAAATGGCTCATCGCGGTCCAGATGCAGCTGGTCAGTTCATCAATGAAAACATTGGGCTCGGTCATCGACGCCTTTCCATTATCGACACCGAACAGTCTGCAAATCAACCCATGCTTTCTTCCAACAAAAATTGGGTAATTGCTTTTAACGGAGAGATTTACAATTATGTTGAATTGAAAGCCAACGAGCTTCACGGTGTGCCATTTCAAACGGAAAGTGATACGGAAGTTATTCTTGAACTTTTCGATAAATTCGGTCCAGATGCCATTTCCAAATTAAAGGGGATGTTCGCATTTGTTCTTCATCACATTCCCTCCAACGAAACGTATGTTGTTCGCGATAGATATGGGATGAAGCCTTTGTACTATTCCATTCAGAAACTAGGCTGTTTGGTGGCCTCCGAATTGAGGGCGCTATTAGCAAGTGACCTAGTACCTCGAACATTCAATCGCTCAGCACTTGAAGAATACATTGAAACGCAAACCGTCTGTGCCCCTAATACTTTAATTGAAAAAGTACAATTGCTAGAAGCCGGACATTACCTGCATTTCAAGCAAAATGAAATTTCTAAGCACTGTTATTACCGACTGTTAAGCGACACGAGTTACGAACTATCGGATAAGAAAACGGCTCAAGATCTTTTGCGCTCAAGCATGAAAGAATCGGTTGAGCAACACATGCGCGCCGATGTTCCTTTTGGAGCATTCTTAAGTGGAGGAATTGACTCGAGTTT
>Ga0315902_10006599_pt1 | contig 16036 bp, 14 predicted proteins | sample LakEriMetagenome_9_FD_203523 | JGI IMG/M metagenome (GOLD analysis project Ga0315902, IMG submission 203523) | Freshwater fungal communities from buoy surface, Lake Erie, Ohio, United States - Buoy 12 MA117 | ecosystem: Environmental > Aquatic > Freshwater > Lake > Lake biofilm | place: USA...
AGAACGTATCATTACGTATTTTTATCGCTAAAATAATAGTAATACTATCTAATAACAAAAGCGATGTATTAATGTTTGTTAAAGTTTAAAAAAAAGTCGTCCCGGAGGACGACTTCACCTAACTACAACTACTACTACTACTATGATTGGATGCAAGCTGCATCCTTACCTAACCTGCTTTTACAACCATTTTGATGAGAATTCAATGAACTCGTTTCTGAGTGCATTGAAGACCTTTTCAAATGATCCTATCATTTCTTTTTCTTCAGCATGGTAAGTAACCAGACGGTGATCAACGGCAACCGGATTGGTTTTAATTTCCATGTGAAGGGTTTCTTCATGCGAATTGACAGCATGCATGGCTTCATCAATATTATTTCTTTGTACAATAAACTGATTCTGAAAATGCTCTACCTGTGCAAGTACATCTTTCGCGCTGTTCTTTGTAGCGATCTCTTCCAATCTTCCTGTCATGATCTTTAGCTCGTCCTTGTAGAAATTCAGTCGATTGACCCATTCTGTGTTCTCCGCGTGCTGCTCGTAAATGTGTGCCTTTGTTTCCATAACTTGAATTTTGTAATCTGATGTTACAAAGATCCGGACTATGCATGGACTGAAATATGACCAATATCATGTTTCAATTTGATTTCGCTTATTAAATACCGGTTATTGGTTGAATATTAAGACTAAACGAAAAAAAGGCATTTGTTTTCTTGAGCATCTCCATTCTTACACTAACGTAAATACAGTTAATTTGCCAGTAATCTTCTCGTACTGCCAATATGGTCTCTTTTGATCTTTAACTAAGTATTTCTACGTATCAATTGCTGCATTGTAAACATTAAAAAGTAGCAGTGAAACCGTCGAACTGTTCAACGATAGGTTGTAACCATATACCTTTATCTAAGTAGTCACATCATATAGGATTCAGTGACTTCAAGATTTACATATTGAGTTGCAATACATTGTTTACACCATTTATATTCACTAGATTTACTTACACGTCAGAAACCACTAAAGCTTATGTTGGATAAATCTCACAAGCATGTTACCTGTGCAGCATGCGGAGCAAGACAAAACTCCCTGTTCGGAACGTTCTGCGATCAAGATACAGCCCATTTAAATGAACAAAAGAGTTGTAATTACTACAAAAAGAATCAGCCTTTATTCATCGAGGGGTCCTATCCTCGTGGTGTATTTTGTATCAATCAGGGCAAGGTAAAGATCTTTGCCAGGGGTGACGAGGGTAAAGAGCAGATCATACATATTGCCAAGGAGGGGGAGATTGTGGGTTTTCGTGCCATGTTCAGTGGTGAAGCGTACAAGGTGTCTGCGACATCTCTGGAGGAAAGTAATATTTGTTACATTTCCAAAGACGATTTTCTGAATATGATCGACAACAACGCGACGTTACGAAATGGGATCATCAAAGAACTTTCTAAAGAGCTTGCTGACCAGGCCGTTTTCATTACGAATCTTGCGCAGAAATCGGTGCGAGAACGACTCGCCTTTGCATTATTGATACTGAACGATATTTACAGTGGTGAGGAGATCAATTTAACAAGGGAGGACTTGGCTAATTTTGTTGGAACGGCAACCGAAACATTGATTCGTCTTTTGAAAGATTTCAAAGAAGAGCACTTGATCGAAATTCACACCAGAAAATTAGAGATCATCAATAAAGAAAAGCTCCATAGAATTGCCGGCGGACATTGACATGGCTACCCCTGTTTCAATTTTTCCAAAGGTTGATGAAGAAAAGGATCTTACGGTTGAAAGCGGAGAAAATTAACACTCGCTCAATTTTTGAGTATTCTTATGACAGTTGAATAATTTGATGTCAGAATATGTAAAAGGTAAATCCCACTTGGTAAGTCTAGAAGATTCAAATAATCCATTTGCGAGAGATCAGCTTTGTTCAGTGTTTGAAGGAGCTTACCATCTTGTGTTCCAATGACTAATTCCGTACAGTCACTTTTAAAGTCAGCATCCAGATGAACAAGGCCATCCGTAGGGTTAGGAAACAGCAGTTTATTGTGTTGTGTTAATTGATCGTTCAACTGTGCGGTTTTCTTGATTTTTACAACTCCTGCCATGCTTGTTCCTGCCCAAATCGAGCCATCCGGATCCAGCATTAGGCAGAGAATATGATTATCGGGTAGTTCGGAGTTGGATGTGTCGAGTATTTCCCAATTATCCGGCAAAGTAAGACGGATCAAGCCATGCTCGGTACTGCCGAGTAGGAGACTGTTGTCACTGTCGATTAGAATGGAGGTCAATGAGTTCGTGGGAATTCCCGAATTGCTCATATTATAACTTGTCCAGGTTTGGGTGCCATCATCCGTGTATAATCCTCCTGAGGGGCTTGCAAACCATGGAAGTCCTTCATTACCGATCGCAATACCTATGGCTGAATTATCAGGAATTCCACCCTCAATAATTGTATATTCTGTAATGGTTTCGTTTTGTAAATACAACAAACCTCCGTTGATCGTTCCTATGTATTTTCGGTTGGCATCATCAACAGCTATACAGGAAATGTTATTCGAATTCAAACCATTCCCTTCCACTGTCCATACGGTCCAGTTGCCCGAATCATAACGGGCGAGGCCCTCAACGGTTCCAATCCACATAGCGCCGAGGAGATCTTTCTTAATTGAACGTATAAAATAATCGGGCAGTCCGGAATTGGACGGGTCAAAGACAGACCAGTTTGACATATCAAAAGTAAAGATCCCACTTTGTGTAGTTCCGATCCAAAGTGTTCCGCTGGCGTCGAATTCAAGCGATCTGATGGCGTTATCCGTAAGTGGGCTATTCGAAGTGGTGTAGACGGTCCAATTCGTTCCATCGTAAAAGGCAAGTCCGAAGTCTGTTCCAAACCAGTAATCGCCATTGCTGTCCATCGTCATGCAACGAACTGTATTCTCTGGTAGCGGCGAATTATCGGAATTGTAAAATGTCCATTCGTAGTTTTGACCGAACAAAAAAAAGCTTCCGCTGCAAAGCAACGGAAGCAAGATCGTGAACTTGACGTTCATGTTTTATTCTATAATTATCTTCTGCGTATACGGTTTGCCCTCGTAGATCAGGTTAAGGAGATAAACGCCTTTGGACAGTTTGTTGACCTTGATCTCACGGTTCATTTCACCATAAGCTTGCTCTATTTTTTCAGCATAAACCTTGGTCCCAATGATGCTGATCATTTCGATCTCAACGTCTGATTTATTGTTTGCGTTGAACATGACCTTGAAATCGCCATTGTTTGGATTCGGAGCGATCTTTACTGAGTTCTTGAATGGAATGTTCTCTCCGATCGATGCACATGATTCAACCACTGCTTCTACGGGAACCAGCTCACTCGAGCAGGTACCGTTGCTCGTGATCACCTCCATGTCATAGAAGTAGTAGTAATAAGATGCTCCTGCTGATGCACCTGTGATCTTCATGACATTGTCGATCAAGTAAGGATATGTTGCGCTGTTGTTGTTTCGGTATAGTCCCGTTCCGGTGGTAATGTTCTTGCCAATTAGCCTGTAATTGTATCCTGCAGGCACGTTGAAATTCAGATCCACTCTGCTTTGTCCGGCAGGAACTGTGGTTGTCAAAGTCCCAACCTGGTTCAATCCACCATCCTGAAGCTCAATGGTTACACTTCCTGCAGCCTGAGCGTAGAGGAGTACTGACTTGAGCGTAAGATCCACTGAAGCGTCAAATATTTCGTATTGCTCAGTTCCGATGTAACCACCACCACCGATACCGTTAGTGTGTGGCTCCGAGTACAACGTATCCGTGTAGTTGTCTGTGTTTTTGACATAATACGTTGTCGTTGTATTCAGTACTGGTGTGGTGAAGTTATTACCGGTAGCCAAGTAGTTGCCATCAGCATCATACCACTTAAGTTCCCCTGATCCGGTTGCACTCAAATCCATGCTTCCTTCAACACAGACCGTATCTCCAACAACTTCCGGTGAGTTGATCTCAACGGCATTCACCACAAACGGCTCAGATGTATTGGTTCCGCAATAATTGGTTACAGTACAAGTGTATGAACCAGGTTCCGTAACGGTTATGCTTTGTGTTGTTTCGCCCGTCGACCACTCGAATGCAGAACCTCCGGTGGCGGTAAGTGTAACTGACCCGGTACCGCAGATGTTTGTTGATCCCTGAGCCCAAATAGTTGGTGCTTGAGGTGAGCCTGCGGGGTTTTGTAACGTAAGCGTAACGGGAACAGCCGTGTAATTGTTGTCCTCATTTTCTTCCATGAAGTTGTTGTTCTTGTCAACCTCCATAACGATCCAGTAATCTCCGTTACAGATGTTCGGCGGAAGGTTGACCCACATTCCGTCAAGGTGCTTCCCGTAAACATCTGTCCATCCAGAGGAAATGCCCTGCTCAGTAACCGAACAGTTATAATTTCCACCTCCAAGATTCCAGTTCGGAAAATCAGCGTTTAGCATGGTAGTCCCGCTTAAATACATAGTATTGTCATCACGACAGTGTCCGAAGTATGTACTTCCGGAGTTAGTACCACATTGTCCATAATCCATAAGGCAAAAACCGATCTTTGCACCGTCGCCTATAATTGGCCAGTTCAATGGATTCGGATCAGCTGTTTGAATGCGAAGGGTCATTACCGCCCAGTCGTCCACGTGATTGTGACCGTGTGATGGGTGGTAAGTCATACTGCCCGTCCAGTAGTCCGTGTAAGACATTTGATTACCGTCTTTGCGGTAAACGCGCTGCACAACAAGCTGTTTGGGGTTCAGTTCTCCGTTGGGGCATGTGAAACTTCCCGTTCCATTCACATTGTAAACAGTGTCTTCACCACAAATGAAAGCTCTCTTTCCGTTAGCATCGACACCTCTTACTGTAAAGGAACCATGGCCAATGTTCGGAGTAGATCCGGTTACACGTAAACGACCGTCATCAGGTCCCTGACCGGTGTAATTCGTTCCAGCTCCTTGTTGAGGATATTCGGTGTAACCGTTGTTGCTGATACCTTTCCAAGATGCCGTAATGTCCGGGAGTAAGTAACAGTTGGTTGTACCGTCCTCACAGACACATGAGGTAGCATTAGTAGTTGTACACTGTCCAATTGCACTGTTGAAGGCGAAAAGACCAGCGAGAGAAAATAATAGTTTTTTCATAGTCCTACAGGTACTTAAGTTTTATAGCTCGGCTAATGTAATAAAAAAAAGTGCCGTTGATCAATATTTCAAGAAAAAAGTATGGAATCGAAGAATAGAAATGATATTGTGATAATTGTCATGTTTTCGCCACTAGGCAATCCTTATTTTTGTAAAAATTGAATATCATGTTTGGGAAAGGATCGAAGTTATACAGTGTGGCACACAGAAAATGCCCGAGATGCCATGAGGGGACCTTTTTTGAATCGTACTTTTACGACCTACCGCATGTGGGTGATGTGAAGGAAAAATGTGATCATTGCGGATTGGAATTCGAAAAGGAACCCGGGTTTTTTTACGGTGCGATGTACGTTGCCTATGCGCTTGCAGTGGCCACATTCGTTACACTATGGGTCTCTATGAGTCTTTTCTTTCCGTTCCTCTCAACAGGTTGGCAAATCGGAGTTGTTCTCACCAGTATTGTCGTGTTGTCACCAGCTTTATTCGGTTTGTCTAAGATCATTTGGGCCAACATGTTCATAGCTTACGAGGGTGAGAATGTAGAAAGACAGAAAGGCTGACTTCCTGGGAACTAAGCAAGTTTTTTTTACATTTGTTCCCATTAAAAAAAGCGACGGGAATGAATGAGATCACAGTAGTAACTGGACTTCCGAGGTCGGGCACGTCTCTGATGATGCAGCTGTTCGCCAAGAGCGGTATTCCGATCCTTTCAGATGGATTGCGCACCAGTGATATCAATAACCCCGAGGGCTACTATGAGCTGGAAGCCGTCAAGGGTATAGTTAGGGATAATAGCTTCCTGAAGGATGCTCAAGGGAAGGTGATAAAGATCGTTGCCCCACTGCCAATCTTCTTAGATAAGCAATATCAGTATAGGGTAGTGTTTATGAGGCGAGACATGGATGAGATCCTTCGTTCCCAGGAAAAAATGTTATCCAAAGACCAGACCTCTGAGCGCGAAAAGTTCAGAACCATTTATGAGTTCCATTTGAATAAGACTTACAAATTCTTCGATCAGCAGAATATTCCTTATCTTGATGTTCAATACAAGGAGTTAGTTACTGATCCGGAACCTCAGGTCAGACAGCTCGTTGAATTCTGCAAGATTCCGGTGAGTTTGGAAGATCTTGTACAAGTGGTAAAGCCCGAACTTTACAGAAACCGATAATGGCAAAAGAGAAAAGTGAAAAGGTGACCATTATCCTGAATGGTAAACCATTTGAAGTGCCTCCCGGAGGATCTCTGGGGCTCCTCGCTTTGGGTAACGTTGGTGTGAGAGCCTGGAAAATGGCTGCGGCAAACTACAAGAAAGAACAATCAAAGGATCAAGCTACGGATGGAGAAAAAGAATAAGGTCCTTTTAATTGGCTGGGACGCAGCAGATTGGAAGATTATTGACAAGCTAATGGCAAATGGTATGATGCCCGCCATGAAATCGCTTGTTGATAATGGTGTGCGTGGAAAGCTTGCAACGCTTGACCCGCCCTTGTCTCCTATGCTGTGGACTTCAATCGCAACAGGTGTCAGGCCATACCGACATGGCGTTTTAGGATTTGTGGAACACGATGGGAACGGTGGTGTGCGTTCTGTTTCCTCGCACTACAGAAAGGTGAAGGCGGTATGGAATATGTTTACCATGGAAGGTATTCGTTCTAATGTAGTTGCTTGGTGGCCGAGCAATCCTGTTGAATCCATCAATGGATGTATGGTATCGAACCTGTTTCAGCAGGAGAAGAGAGGTAAGGAAACAGTGGATAAGGATAACTGGGATGTGATCGAAGGTTCTGTTTTCCCAGAAAATCTAACTGATAGACTCAAACAATTGAGAGTGCATCCTGCCGAAATAACGGGGAATCTCGTAATGCCTTTTGTGCCTCAGGCTGTAAAACTGGATAAAAAACAGGATAAAAGACTGACCATTATATCAAAATTCCTTGCCCATGCTTCAACGGTCCACGCCGTAGCTACCGAGCTAATGGAAACTGAAGAATGGGACTTTACAGCCGTTTACCATGATGCCATCGATCATTTCTGTCATGCCTTCATGAAATACCATCCTCCAAAGCTGGACGGACTTGATGAAGAGGCCTTCGACCTGTTCAAGGATGTCGTGATCGGAGCGTATGTTTTTCATGACATGATGCTGGACCGGTTGCTTAAAATGGTGGATGATGATACTACGGTCATTGTGATTTCGGATCATGGATTCCATTCCGATCACTTGCGTCCAACCCATGTTCCAAATGTGCCATCAGGCCCGGCAATAGAACATGCTCCTTACGGAATCTTCGTAGCCAAAGGACCGGGAATTAAAAAAGGTGAACGGATCTATGGAGCAAGTGTGCTGGATATTACACCGACCTTACTCACCTTGTTCAATTTACCTGTCGGAAGAGACATGGACGGTAAACCACTGGTAAATATATACGATCACCCTCGGGAGGTTAAATATATAGACAGTTGGGAAAATGTCGATACGTTCGGTGGAGAGCTGGTTAAGGTCAGCGAGTTGAGCCAGGATGGCAATGACGGAGCCCTACAGCAGTTGGTCGATCTCGGTTACATCGACGAGGTAAGACTCAATGATTCATCTGAGGAATCTGACAAGTACCTAAAGGGTATTGTACGGGAGAATAATTTTTACTTGGCAAAGTCCTTTGCGCATGGCGGTAAGTACGACGAAGCCCTGGAAATTCTTCTGGAAATTGAGGATAAAAGCAAACCCGACTTCAGATACCTCATCGAGATCGTGAATTGTGCCATTAAAACGCGTAGATATCGTCTTGCAGAGGAGTATTTGCAATGGGCAAGGGTCAATAACCTAATGGCTGCAACCTACCTGAATGTTCTGGAAGCCAAGGTTCAGATAGGTCTAAACAATCCTGATCTTGCTTTGAGTCTGCTCCGTTCTTCGGTGTCTGATAATCCTGAGGGAAATGAATTGTTGCTTGAGCTGGGTAAACTATTGAATAGCATCCGTGAAACTGCCGAGGCCAGGAGCTGCTTTCTTAAAATTATTGAGAGTGATCCAGATAATCCATATGCTTACCAGGGGGTAGGGCTGTCTTTTTTAAGGGAAGAGAAGTACGATGAAGCACTGGATTATTTTTTGGGAGCAATTGAGCGACTCTACCATTACCCGCTTGCCCATTTTCATCTCGGTGAAACCCTTGCATTGATGAAAGAGTACAAGGCAGCCATTCAAACCTTTGAATTGGTTGCGACAATGGCTCCACATCTTATGAAGGTACAACGATGGTTGAAGGATCTTCATGAGATTTTGGATAATGAACCATTTGCAGCCTATTACAGAGGCCTATTGGCCAAAAATACGCAAGGAACAAAATTGATTGTTACAGGACTCCCAGGAAAGCATCTGAATGAAGTAATGATGCTGTTGCGCGAACGAGGCATTGATATAAAAGGTGATCCGGATGCATTAATCGATGATGAGGACTACCTGAGTTCGAAGGATCCATTTGAAGGTACAAACGATAAGGTTGTGTACTTGCCTGAAGGCAGAGTCTTAGGACTTACGGGAAAATACAATTACCGAATCATCTTCGTAGAAGAACCGCAGGAAAAGGTATTGGAATATTTGAACTCCAAGGACAGACTCAGAGCCGGTACCTATAATCCTGTTTCGGCAAATGCTCTTTACAGAACAGATCGCATCTGCAGAACCTGGCTTTCACAGCAGCCTGATCTGGACATACTCTATCTAGACGACCCCGAGGTGTTCAACGAAGATCTACTAAATAAATTCATAAAGCTTTAGTAAACATTTGATAAAATCATTTAATATTGCAATTTGTTAAACTATAACTTTTAAAGTATGAAGAAAGAACTACAAAACAAGCTTTCACGTTACACGGCGGCTGCAGCTGCCATTGTTGCTGCTTCTGGAGCAAATGCTCAGATTGTTTACACGGATCCACAAGACGTAAGTGTAGATGATGATGCTGATGCGAATGGTTTTTCTGTGGTCGGTCTTGACCTTAACAACGACATGACTTTCGATTTCATTGTTGCTGCACGAGACACTACTGTTGGAGGATCTCGCATCCGCTTTACGGTTGCTGCCCCTTACGGGACTGCAAGTGCGATTGCTGGAGAAACACCGTCCGCTTATGACTATGCGCTTGCATTGAACAGCGGGGATATGATCGACAACACATTGAACTGGATTGCTGCAACCAATACAATGGCTTACAACGTAGACAGTGCAAACCCATACAATGAAAACTGGAATGGTGTAACTGATAAGTATCTTGGCCTTCAGTTCACTGTAGGTGGAAATACGCATTACGGATGGGCTCGTTTGGATGTTCAGGCGATAGGAGATGTATTTACACTGAAAGATTATGCATTTAACGCTTCTCCAGACCAAGGTATCGAAGCTGGTCAGACAGCTGGTTTATTAATGGAGCAGATGGAGTCTATGGTACACTTCGTGAACCAGTCAGACAACACTGTTAAGGTTGTTATTTCTTCAGCGCTTACAGGTGGAAAGATTTCTGTAGTTTCTGCTTCAGGAGCAGTTGTTTCGTCTTCAGCTGTTGAAGGTGAATCTTTCATTGTTGACATGAACGGACTTGCTGCAGGTATCTATGTGATCTCTGCTGAGTTCAACGAAGGAGCGATGACTAAGAAAATGATCGTTCACTAAGAATCATCATACTTTTTTTAAGAATGCCCCGTCCCGATGTCTATCGGGACGGGGCTTTTTTTATTTTTGACCAAGATTTTGTTCATGGAAAAGAAAAAGGTAGCGAAAATCAACGCGCACGGATCACTCGCTCTACTGGCTTTAGGACACGTGGGGATCCGGAAATGGCGGGAGGCCGTCCATCAAGAAAAAATGAAGTCGTCAAAAGACCGGGAAAATGGCAAAAAAGCTGGCGAATAAGATCTTGATCATAGGTTGGGACGCTGCAGACTGGGACATCATTGAGCCGCTCATGCAGGAAGGAAAGATGCCAGCACTCGAAAGATTAATGAAACGAGGTGTTTATGGTCGTATAAAAACGCTCGATCCACCGCTCTCTCCTATGTTATGGACAAGTATCGCTACAGGCGTTCGAGCCGATAAACACGGTATATGTGGTTTTGTAGAACCTTATCCGAATGGTGAAGGTTTGAGGCCAGTTACTTCTACTTCAAGAAAGGTCAAGGCTTTGTGGAATATGTATACGCAAAGCGGATTAAAGACAAATGTTGTTGCCTGGTGGCCTTCCAATCCGGTAGAGCAGATCAATGGCTGTATGGTTTCGAATCTTTATCAGGTTGCCAATAATCCGATTGAGGAGGATTGGGTCATGCCTGAAGGTACAATACACCCACCCGAGATGGTTGAGGGTATGAAGGAATGGCGCGTTCATCCAAGCGAGATCACTCCTTCAATGGTGCTTCCTTTTATTCCGAACATCAAAGAGGATATAGAACTTCGAAAAGACAAACGTGTGATCAGCGTTATGAAGGTACTCGCTCATGCTGCCTCAGTTCATGCTGCATCAACTTATCTGATCGAAAATTCTGATTGGAATCTTATGGCAGTCTACCATGATGCTATTGATCACTTCTGTCATCTGGCCATGAAGTACCATCCGCCGCGTCGAAAATTCATCGGTAAGAATGATTTTGAGAATTTCAAGCATGTAGTAGAGGCGGCTTACCGTTTTCATGACATGATGTTGGAGCGTACGCTAGACATGATAGATGAGGATACCACGGTGATTCTACTTTCTGATCACGGCTTCTTTCCTGACCATCGTAGACCGGTCGTTCTTCCAAAGGAACCTTCAGGACCGGCAGCTGAACATAGTCCATATGGAATTCTTGTAATGGCAGGACCTGGAATTAAAACTACGGGGCAGGAGATCACCGGAGCATCGGTGATCGATATCACACCAACAGTCCTGACATTGGCTGGTTTACCGGTGGGTAAGGATATGGAAGGCAAGGTGCTCCACCAGTGCTTTTCGGAAAATGTTGAACCGGACTTCATTGAAAGCTGGGAGGATCGTGAAGGTTTCAGCGGTATGCACGACAAAGACCAGGTCGAGGACCCGTGGGCTGCCCAAGAAGCACTCCAACAGCTTGTTGAGCTAGGGTACATCGAAGAGATGGATGGTGATAAGCTGGAAATGGTCGAACGTTCCAAATACGAAAGTGAATACTACAAGGCGCGAAACATGATCGATGGTGGTCGGATCGACGATGCCATTCCGATCCTTGAGCGAATATTCAATGAAAAAGGTACGATCCGCTTTGGTCAGCGTCTTGCCTTCGCTCTACTTACGAAGCGTAAATTTGGTAAGGTGGAGGAGCTGATCGGAAGACTTAAGGAGTTGGAGCGGAACGAAGATAGGACGCGAAAGGAGAAACGAAAAGAATATGATCCGAATGATCCTTTCGTTAATCAGGATTTTGAGGATCCCTTGTACCTCGAGTACATTGAAGGCCTGCTGCTGCTTGCGCTGAACAGACAGAAAAAAGCGCTGACGCTGCTTGAAAAGGTTCAGACAAAGAATCCGAGCAGTTTCGAAATACCTATGAACATCGCCAAGATCCATCTGCTTCGCAAGAATTACACACAGGCACAGAAGCAGTATATTAAAGCGTTGGCCGTTGATGCGAAGAGCCCGCAGGCTCATCACGGACTGGGGATCTGTTTCTTGAGAAAAGGTGACTTGGATCACGCGATTGAAGAATTTCTACTCGCCTTAAAGACCAATTTTTATATGCCCAATGTCCATTATCACCTTGGTGAAGCACTGTATCGGGCAAAATTCTTCCCAGATGCGATCAATGCTCTTGAGGTTGCTGTACGCTTGTCGCCCGGAATGACCAAAGCCCGAAAGCTCCTAAAGGAGTTGTATTCGGGTCCGGTAACTGATCCAATGAAGTTTGCGGAGCACGATAATTTCCTAAAAGAAAAGATCCGCGGTGAGCTGGTGGTTGTGACCGGTCTGGAAGGGTCAGGGTTTGAGCTGGTTCTGGATGAAATGGCGAAAACAGGTGTAGAGATTCTCTACGAGGAAAAGAACATCACCAACAAAGAGCGGAAGAGAATAGAATTCTTAAAAATAAAGGAGCTCGCATCGAGCAGCGCTTTCCTTCCAGGATACCAACCCAAAGCAATGCATATCAATATTCAGGCTTTATCCTTTTTACCGGAAGATCTCAAATACCGGGTTATCGTCGTTCATAGGGATCTGAAAGAGGTTATTATTGAACAGCAACGATTTATGGATAAGAAAGTGACAAAAGATACGTTGTCGATAAAGCACCTTGGAATCATTCAACAGCTCCAGGACAAGCTGAATGCTTGGATTTCTTCAAGGCCGGATATTCCTGTTCTAGAATTGAGCTTTGAGGAGTTTTCTCAGGATAAGAAGGAGCAAATTGACATTTTAAAGGATTTCATAGGTCACTGATAGTAATGAAATTATCGACTACGTTTTTGACAAAATAATTTTTTTTATAATTTTAACCATCAAAACCAAAAAAATGAAAAAGAATTCTACTAAAGAATTAAATAAGTCTAAGATCGCGAGCTATTCTGCAGTTGCAGGTGCGGTTTTAGCCTCTGGTGGTGTTAACGCACAGATCGTTTACCAAGATGTTAACCCGGATGCTGTAGTGAACAATACGAATTCTCCTTATGCATTGGATTTTAACGATGATGCAAATGCGGATGTTTCTTTCGCTGTTCAGGCTTTAGACCAGCAGGGGTCATACAGTTACATGGGAATACCGTTCACTTACAACCTTCAGGGATCTTATGCGCTTGCCCAGGCAGGTAACAACGCTGCACTGCAGGGTCTGATTTCAGGAAGTATGAGCACATTCACTCCTTCAATGTTGCTAGACGGTAATGCGATCAACAATGCTCAAACATTTGGAGATGCAGGAGCTCTTGCTTTCGCCGGTGATTTGGACATCCCTGCATTCGGATACAGCAACTATCCAGTTGAACAAGGTGATTGGCTCGGACAAACAGACAAATTCCTTGGTGTACGTTTCTCCAACGGAGCGAACCAGCACTATGGTTGGGTTCGATTGGATGTAGCAGCAGATGCTTCAACAATAACAGTGAAAGATTTCGCGTTTCAGGCTCAGCCATCAACCGAGATTTTGGCTGGTGAGTCAGTTGGGTTAGACGATGTCGCTCTGGAGAATAAAGTAAGCATCAAGACGCAGCTTGAGCAGGCTATCATCAATGTGACACCCGACCTGATCGGTGGTGAGATTGCAATGATCGACATGTCCGGCCGCGATGCGAAAGTGGTTGCGATCACAGACATCAATACTGTTGTCGATTTCGATAGCATTGACACAGGAGTTTACATGCTAACTGCACGTTTCGAAAACGGAACGGTGAGCAAGAAAGTTTATGTGAAGTAATTCATTTACATCAAATAAAAAAGCGGGGTCATTGATCCCGCTTTTTGTTTTAGCTTACACCCGATTATCAGTTTGTTCTGCCCGGATAGATCTTGAGCGCCTCCTCCAGACATTTTACGGCATTTTTCAGCGCCTCCTTATTGAGCACATATGCGATGCGCGCTTCCTGTTGGCCCAGTCCTTTGGTCGAATAAAACCCGTTGGCAGGAGCCATCATCACAGTTTGACCTTCGAAGGAAAATTCTTCCAACAACCACTGACAGAATTTCTCCGCATCATCTACCGGAAACTTCGCAACGCAGTAGAATGCGCCACTCGGCTTGGGACAATAAACTCCCGGAATATTGTTCAAACCATCCACCATGATATTTCGACGCTCTACGTATTCCTCAACTACATTGTCAAAGTAGGATTGTGGAGTGTTCAATGCCGCTTCTGCTGCGATCTGATCAACCGTTGGAGGAGAAAGGCGGGCCTGACCAAATTTCAGTGCAGAAGCCATCACTTCTTTGTTCTTTGATATCATTGCACCAATTCTAGCTCCACACATGGAATAACGCTTTGACACGGAATCGATCATGATGACATTGTTTTCAATCCCTTCAAGGTTCATGACCGAAAAAGGAACTGCCCCATCGTAACAGAACTCCCGGTAAACCTCGTCTGCAAAAAGAAATAGATCATGTTTTTTAACTAAATCCCTCAACTGCTCGAGCTCTTCCCGCGAGTAGAGGTAACCCGTTGGATTGCCCGGATTGCAGATCACGATCGCCTTGGTTTTTTCGGTGATCCTCTTTTCGATCTCCTCCACAGGGGGAAGTGCAAATCCCGTTTCGATGGATGCCGTGACGGGCACGACATGAAGTCCTGCCATCACCGCAAATCCATTGTAGTTCGCATAGAATGGTTCAGGTATGATCACTTCGTCACCCGGATTACACGTTGTCATAAACCCAAAGATCAACGCTTCCGAACCACCGGTTGTGATGAGAATGTCTTCCGGATCAACGTTTATCCCTGTCTTCTTATAATAAGCCGAAAGACTGTTGCGGTAGCTTTCAAAACCGGCAGAATGACTGTACTCGATCACTTTACGGTCCATTTGATGAATTGCATTGAGAGCAACTTCCGGTGTTTCAATATCAGGTTGACCAATATTCAGGTGATACACAATTTTTCCCTGCTTTTTCGCTTTTTCAGCAAAAGGGACAAGCTTTCGGATCGGTGATGCGGGCATTTCAGCCGCTTTGAAAGAGATTTTAGGCATGATTCTGTTGAATTGTGCTGCAAAGGTAATGAGAATGTTACTTCGCTGTTTCAAGAACTTTTCTCAAATTTGAGGCATGTATCGATCGTTTTTCCTCTCGATTTCCATTTGTGTGCTGATATCCTGTAGCGTGGAACCTGTCCGAACGGTTAAAAAACCGAGAACAGAGGAAAAAACATCCGCAACAGTATCAGAGGAGGCAACATTGAAGAAGGAGCAGCAGACAAAAGACTCTCTATACAGATCGCAGGACTTTGTGGATGTGCAGTCACTGAATGCGAACATTTTCATTGATCTGAAATATGCCAGTCCGGACAATTTCATGAAACAACGGCTTTATTTCAAGCTGAACAAAGCCTATCTGCAAAAGGACGTAGCAGAACGATTGGCACGCTGTCAGCATTACCTCACTGAAATTGATACCGGTTTGCATTTGCTGATCTATGATGCATTGAGGCCAGTGAGCGTGCAGCAAAGGATGTGGACGGCATTGGATTCCATTCCGGCTGCCCGACGGAAAAATATGGTCTCGAGTCCGTTGAGTAAAAGTCTTCACAATTTTGGTGCTGCCGTGGACCTGACCATCTGTCGAAGTGACGGTCAGCCACTTGACATGGGTGCCGGATATGATGATTTCAGGGAAATAGCCTATCCATCCAAAGAAATGTATTTCTTCGCGAAAGGAGAACTTACACAGCTGCATCTGGATAACCGGCGTTTGCTCCGACAGGTGATGCGTAAGGAAGGTTTCAGAAACATTCCGAAGGAGTGGTGGCACTTCGATGCATGCACCAGAGCGCAAGCGTCAAGGAAGTATACCTTTCTTGAAGAGGAGTTTTGAAGGGGGCACCTGATTCATATGATAAGTTAACCCAAAGTGGTAATTTAAATTGATCATCAACTCGATTTTCATTTAGCGATGTTGTGGCGGCCCAAAAAGTGATCGGACTTTTTCTATGGCGATCAACGTATATTATTCTCCTCCAGAATTCGGATGAAATGGAAGCCTTTCGGTGCGAAATGGTTGTTGTAAAAGAATTTATGTGCTTTGTAATTGGTGGTGTAGGAGTCGAGCGACATCATATTACAGTTTTCGCTAACAGCTTTTTCAGACAAATAATCAAAAATGAGCTGCCCAACACCTTTGGATCGGTAATCTTTACGCACTACGATATTATCCAGCTCAAGATAACGCCCGCACCAGAGTTTG
>Ga0315902_10006602_pt1 | contig 16031 bp, 18 predicted proteins | sample LakEriMetagenome_9_FD_203523 | JGI IMG/M metagenome (GOLD analysis project Ga0315902, IMG submission 203523) | Freshwater fungal communities from buoy surface, Lake Erie, Ohio, United States - Buoy 12 MA117 | ecosystem: Environmental > Aquatic > Freshwater > Lake > Lake biofilm | place: USA...
GCATCGGTCCCGGGTACTTCAGAAAGCCATCCACTAGAAAAATCTCCGCCGGCGCTCTACCCACTCGGCCTTGCGTGCATCATTTGTAGCAGCTCCCCGAGCTCAATATCGGGCGGCGACGAACCCATCGATTCCAATAGGCACGATGCGCATAGCATTTATAGCAACCAACTACCCTACGGTCACCCGGCCGTATCGGGGCACGTTCGTGCAACAATTTGTGTGGGCGATGGCACGGCAGGGGCACCAATGTATTGTTATCAACCCGATATCACTGTGGGAACGTTGCCTCGGCTCCCTGCCGCCCTCCGTTCGGCAAGAAGATGCAGGCCTTGGAAAAGAAGTGTCGTTTCACCATCCACGGTTCTTATCCTTTTCATCGCGCAGAATTGGTCGTTTACACACTGGTACGTGGACACACGCAGCATTCACGCGCTGCGTTCTTCGAGAAGTAGCACGGATGTCCGACCCCCCTGATTTAGTTTATGGGCACTTCCTGTACCCATCTGGCAGGGTCGCGACCATCATCGGTCAACGGGAGGGCGTTCCCTCAGTGATCGGGGTCGGGGAAAACTCCTTTTGGACGGTCGATGTCCCAGGGCGTGCCAGGGCACAAAGGGATCTCGAGGACACAACCGGAGTGATTGCTGTTTCGAGGCAAATTCACGATGCCTTGGTATCAGAGCTGGGCGTACCGGATGATCGCATCCTTCTCGCCCCGAATGGAGTCGACCTCCAGCGGTTCAAGCCAATCTCACAGCAAACAGCACGGGCAAAGGTAGGACTGAACACCACGAGGTTCGTCGTAGCGTTTGTAGGTTCAGCTGGCGAACGCAAAGGCGGTCAAAGACTCGTAAAGGCGGTTGACGGCCTCTCTGATATCGGGCTGGTGATGCTTGGAGGGGCGCCTGAAACGTATCAAAGTGAGAATGTCCTGTTTTCAGGCCGAATCCCTCACGGGGACGTGGCGATGTGGCTTAACGCGGCTGATGCGTTTGCTTTACCGACGCTCAGTGAAGGTTCCTGCAACGCAGTAATCGAGGCAATGGCATGCGGATTGCCGGTCATCACAAGTCGAGGAATGTTCATGGATGATATCGTGGACGACGAGTCTGCTTTGCGTGTGGACCCTCACGACATCAGCGCGCTGCGTGCGGCGGTGTTGAGGCTGCGCAATGACCCTGCGGAGCGGGAACGGTACATCGCTGGAGCCCTGCGGAGGGTGGAACGGCTCAGCGTGGACAGTCGAGCGATGAAGGTGTCGGCTTGGATGTCCACGCTATGATTTACGATGATCCGAGATGAGGACCGCAGAACAGCGCTACACCAACCCCAACCGGCTAAAGGGACAAGCGAATGCTGAACACTCTGGTGGGGAGATAAAGCGCGATGTGCGGCAAGAGCAGGGTCATCGCAAAACGGCACGGTCCTCCGCCGCTGGCCGGTGTGCTACCGGCAGAACTTGCATGGCGACGTGAAAAACCTAGATTTCAAGCGCCAATGCGTACTTGGATGGCGGCTTCCGAGCTTCAGATGTTTCAGGCTATCGCGTCCTCCGCGCTTCGTCGTAAGTTGACGGATCATGTACTTCTCACGCAGATATTCAGCACCTTACCGTTGCTTGAACGGTGGCGATATTCTATTCTCGCGATGTGGGAGCGCGTTTTTGGGGTCGAATGGTAACAAAAGGGACGGTGCTGCACATCTGTAGTGGCTATGCCAATCAGCGTTTATACCCGCACCTGTTTGCGTCCCTTCATGACATAGGTGTATCCCAAACAGTTTACGTACCCATGAGGAGCGCCGCCGAGCTCGAGGTACCTGGTCCGCCTCGGGCTCAAATCACATATCATGCGCGCCACGTTTTACGTCGGTGCCATCGGGTCCTTTTCCGGGAAAAAGTGCGTACGGTGACGGCAGATGTGTGCGGTGTGGCTGAGCCAAGGGAAACATCCCTTGTACACGCTCACTTTCTCTATAGCGACGGCGCGGTAGCCCAGCGATTACATGAGAGGTTCGGTATGCCATATATTGCAGCAGTGCGTAACACGGACCTAAATGTATTCATGAAACTGAGGCCTGATCTGCGTAGACGGATGCACACTATCGTCAATCAGGCTCAGGCATTGGTGTTTCTTTCTCCTGTGTACCGGGAGCAGTTTCTGGGTCGTATCCCCCAAAATCTGGCGCAGAGCATCGTGGGGCGCTGTCATGTAATACCCAACGGGATTGAGCCACTCTGGCATGAGGTGCGTCAACCAAAAACGGTCCTGCCGTCGACGCCTTTGCGAATCCTCTACGTAGGAGACTTCTCTACAAATAAGAACGTGCCTCGCCTCCTGAAAGCGGCCGCCCGTCTACAGGCTCTCTGCCCCGTTATACTTACACTCGTCGGAGAAGGCGGTAATGGAGAGAAGGCAGTACACAAGCTTCTTTCCTCAAAAAATTTTTCTTTTGTCCGCGCAGTCGGACGGGTAAATGATCGCCGGAGACTACGTGACATTTTTTCGGAAAATGACGTCTTTGCAATGCCCTCACTTCAAGAAACGTTTGGACTCGTCTACATCGAAGCGTTGTCACAAGGACTTCCCATTCTTTTGTCGCGAGGACAGGGAGTAGACGGATACTTCGCTAGTGGCACCATATCAGAAGTGGTGAATCCATATTCGGTTACCAGCATAGAACTTGGTCTAGCAAATTTGGCTGCGCGAGCTAGCACGCAGCGCGAAGCCTGTATTGACGCAGCGAAAGCGTTTGCGTGGCCAGCTATTGCTGCCACCTATCGTGCACTCTACGCTGAAGTGGCACCTGCCGTAACTGCTATCTGATATGATAATGGCGGTCAATGATTGTGGCGGCACCAATTAAGCCTCGCTAAGCCCTGACATCAACAATCAACGTAGTACAATCCAAGGTAGTGCCTCAACGGAGTGGCCAATCCCGTGGATGCGCTAATCAACGCCTGGCCTAAAAGCAGCTACGACCTCAAGGAGACTGCCGGTCTGTCTACGAACATGAAGAATCTCTGGATCATTAATCACTACGCACAGGAACCTGGGAACCCTGGCGGCACACGACATTACAGTATTGCCCGTCATCTTGTGAAGTATGGCTGGCAGGCGTCCTTGATTGCTTCGAGTTTCGATGTCAACGCCAGAACACAACGGATTTCGTATCATGAACGTACCCGGCTGTCTCACGCCGGTGGCGTCCCATTCCTAAGGGTTCGTACGCCAGGGTATGATGGCAATGGTGCGGGGCGGATATGGAACATGCTGAGCTATTCGTTTAGGGTACTACTTCCAAGCTCAACCAAACAGCTACAAAGGCCAGACGTGATTGTGGGTTCAAGTGTGCACCCGCTTGCTGCGTTGTCCGGCGCTGTGCTGGCACGGCGGTTCCGTGTTCCGTTCGTATTCGAGGTGAGAGATCTGTGGCCGCAGACATTGGTGGACTTTGGCCGCTTGCGTGAGAATAGCCCAACTACAAAGGCGTTGCGTTGGCTCGAAAGGTGGCTGTACAATCGCGCGGATCAGATAGTCGTCCTCTTGCCTCGAGCAGATGAGTACATTTGCCTGCTTGGAGTACCGAAGGACAAGATTGTATGGATACCGAATGGCGTTGACCTTGAAGGTTACCCCGAGCCCAGTCAGCCGCGAAGCCGCAACGAGTTTACCCTGATGTACTTTGGCGCCCACGGACAAGCCAACGGTTTAGACAACCTGCTTAGGGCTATGGCACACGTAGAGCAGATGAAGGGCGGGCAGCACGTTCGCCTTCGGTTAATCGGCGATGGTCCTACGAAGCGCACACTCGTGCAGTTCGCTGAAGCTCTTCGCTTGCGGAATGTGCTCTTCGAAGAGCCGGTTCCCAAGAGTGAAGTCCCGTTGTTAGCCGAAGGTGCGGATGCGTTTGTCCTCACGATAGATGACTTGCCGGAGCTGTATCGGTATGGTGTGAGTCCGAACAAGCTCTTCGACTACTTTGCTGCTGCGCGACCAACGGTCATTGCAGCCGACATTCCCAATAATCCTGTTGCTGAAGCTCAGGCGGGGTTGGTGGTGCCTCCGGGAAATCCTAAGGCACTGGCTGATGCGATTGTTACACTCGCCAACATGCCTCTGGAATCGCGCATGCAAATGGCGAATGCGGGGCGAGACTATGTGAAGCAGAATCACAGCTTTGCAAACTTGGCGCTGCGGTTAGCGCGCACTCTTGATAAGGCCTGTGCGGAGTATGTTCAATGACGTGTCGGCACGCGCTTGTGCGGTGCTTGTGCAATCCTTCGTCGGGGCAAGTCGCAATGCGTTGCTCCTCTGGACGGAGCTAGCTTCGTCAGCTTCCCGCTGAGGTAGACAGTCGGAGTTAGACTTGGGACGGTGCCAAGAAAGAGCAATACGCCGTTCGAAGTTCACGGGGTCCCAGATCGTGGCGGCCCTGCAGGAGGTCGAAGGCGGGGTGCCGATCGCTGAGGTGATCCGGAAGCACGGAATCAGCCCGGCGACCTTTTCTACCTCGAAGTCGAAGTACGGCGGGGCGACCGTCGCCGAGCTCAAGCGCCTGCGGGAGCTCGAGGCGGAAAACGCGAAGATCAAGCGGATGTATACCGAGCTCGCGCTGGAGAACGTGGCCATCAAGGACGTCCTCAGTCGAAGGTTGTAGCGCCGCCCGCGAAGCGGCAGGTGATCGCGATTCTGGTGTAGGAGCACGGCTTGTGCGTGCGGCACGCGTGCCAGGTCGCGTCCCTCTTGCGGGCGGCGTACTACCGACAGCCGCTGGACCGACGGGACCGCGACGCCGAAGTGAGCAAGAGACAATGACCACACGGCGGCCAGCGCGCACCTACGCTCGTGCAAGAGCAACGGTCCGTCTTTCGAATCCTTGCTATCAGGCAGTAGCGTACTTCGCAAGAATCCATATACAGCGCCTTGGATCAGCGGAGGGCATGGTGCGTGTGAGAGAGGGGAATGCTTGGCGTCTGACTAAAGTTGATGGAATATACTAGCTACTTCCTTCGCAGTATAGGAGATAGTCCGAGGAAAAGGGAGCAGGACAGCTTATGAAGCGATTACTTGATCTCGTTGGCGCAACGGCAGGTCTAATCCTACTTTCACCGGTGATGCTGATTGCTATGCTTATGATCCGGCGTAAGATGGGCGCGCCGGTCCTGTTCCGGCAAACTCGCCCAGGTCTGCATGGCAGTCCTTTTGAGATGCTCAAGTTCCGTACCATGTGCGATGTGGTTGATTCACGAGGCAATCTCCTGCCCGATTCCGAGCGGCTGACGAAGCTGGGTCAAGTCCTACGCGCCTCTTCTCTTGATGAGTTGCCCGAGTTGTGGAATGTACTGAAAGGAGACATGAGCCTCGTGGGTCCTCGGCCACTTTTAATGGAATATCTCCCCCTCTACTCGCCCGAGCAGGCCCGACGCCATGAAGTTCGGCCTGGGTTGTCCGGTTGGGCGCAGATCAACGGGCGCAACGCGATTTCCTGGGATGAGAAATTCAAGCTCGATGTTTGGTATGTGGACAACCAAAGCTTTTGGCTGGACGCAAAGATCATCTGGATCACCATTCTCAAGGTATTCAAGCGCGAGGGGATTACTGCAACCGAAGAGGCTACAATGCCCAAATTCACCGGGACCGGTATATGATCAAGCTGATTGGGGTCTATGGTGCGAGCGGCTGTGGGCGAGGGATTCTACCGATTGTGCGTACGCAACATTCGGATTTTCAGATTGTTTTTATTGATGACGGGCGGGCAGGAGAGGTCGTCAATGGGCATCGCGTTCTTGACTGGGACGGCTTTCTTTCTTTTAAGGCCGACGAGAAAGCCGGTTGCCTTGCCATTGCTAACCCTCGAATACGCGAAACACTTGCTGCCAAATGTGATATCGCCACTATCCCGCTCATTGAGGTGCGCCACACCTCCGTTGTACAGATGGACGATGTTGTTGTTGGCGAAGGAGCCTGTCTCTCGCCATTCGTAACACTGACCTCAAATATCCGCATTGGGCGCTCGTTCCATGCCAACCTGTATTCCTATATCGAACATGACTGCGTGATCGGCGATTTCGTGACCTTCGCGCCGGGTGTTAAATGCAATGGAAATGTCTCGATCGGTGACCGTGCCTACATCGGTGCCGGCGCCATTATCCGACAGGGCTTGACCATCGGGGCGGATTCTCTTGTGGGAATGGGCACCGTCGTGACACGAGACGTACCACCGGGCGCGACTGTGATTGGCAACCCAGCTAGACCATTGACGAAGGAATGAACCATCCGGAGGTTGGCCCAGCGCCCCTTCACCATTCTAATCTCCGCCCCATGCTCAACACCCCCTTCCCCCCATGGCCATCCTTCACTGAAGAAGAGGCCGAAGCCGTAGCCCGTATCCTTCGCTCGAACCAAGTCAATTACTGGACGGGGACCGAGGGGCGGGCGTTTGAATGTGAGTTCGCTGCCTGGTGCGGTACCTCCTACGCCATCGCTCTATCCAACGGGACGGTAGCTCTTGAGCTTGCCCTTCAGGGGCTGGGCATCGGTCTGGGCGATGAAGTGGTCGTCACCCCTCGAAGCTTCATGGCGTCCGCCTCATGTGTGGTCACGGTGGGGGCGACTCCTGTTTTTGCTGAGGTAGACCGTGAGGCAGGTAACTTGACTGCGGCCACCATCGAAGCCGTCCTCACCCCCCGCACCCGTGCCATCATTGCGGTGCACTTGGCTGGGTGGCCCTGTGATATGGATCCCATCCTGGATCTGGCTCGCACGCACAACCTTAAGGTCATTGAAGACTGCGCACAGGCCCACGGAGCCCGCTACAAGGGCCGCCCTGTAGGCTCGATAGGGGACATAGGGGCATGGTCGTTTTGCCAGGACAAGATCATGACCACGGGCGGGGAAGGGGGGATGCTTACCCTGAACGACGAGGCACTCTGGCGCAGGCTCTGGTCCCTCAAAGATCACGGAAAGAGCTATGAAGCCGTCTACGAGCGAGACCATCCTACGGGCTTTCGCTGGCTCCACGAGGGCTTTGGGACCAATGCTCGCATGATTGAGATGCAGGCTGCTATTGGACGCATCCAGCTTCGGCGGATGGAGGCCTGGACCAAGACCCGAACTCAGAATGCGCAAGCCCTGACCGAAGCGCTTGCCCCTTTTTCCGGATCCGATGGCCCAATCCGGATTCCTCAACATCGCTGTGCCAACTGTAGCTGTGATAATGCGTGTGCCCATGCCTGGTACAAGTTCTACGCGTACGTTCGCCCTGAGCACTTGGCAGCGGGGTGGAATCGAGACCGGGTTATGGAAGAGATCGTAGCTCGAGGCGTGCCATGTTACCAGGGCTCCTGCTCTGAGATCTATCTGGAAAAAGCGTGGGAGGGTACGGGCTCGCGGCCCAAAGAGCGCTTCCCCATTGCCCAAGAGCTCGGCGAGACGAGTCTCATGTTTCTTGTGCACCCTACGCTGCGCCCAGATGATTTATACGTTATGCGTGAAGTCCTTCCTTTGGTTTTGACTCTGGCATGGAAGTAGCGATCAATGACCATCTTGCTCACCGGCGCTGCTGGCTTCATCGGCTTCCACACCGCCCGCGCTCTCCTCAACCGAGGCGAGGCGGTTGTCGGCCTCGATAACCTGAATGATTACTACGATGTCCGACTCAAACAGGCCCGCCTCGCCATTCTGGAAGCCAATCCCAGCTTTCGGCTGATTCGCGCTGATCTTTCGGATCGGACGGGGATTGAAGCCACTTTTGAGGATGCCAGGCCGTCTCGGGTAATCCATCTCGCGGCTCAGGCAGGGGTGCGCCACTCGATTACGCATCCTCATGTGTATGCGGCCTCTAACTTGACCGGGTTTTTGCACATCCTTGAGGGGTGCAGGTACGCGGGGGTGGAGCATCTGGTTTATGCTTCAACGAGTTCCGTGTACGGAGCGAACACGGCGATGCCGTTTTCGGTGCATCACGGGGTCGATCACCCGCTGACGCTCTATGCGGCCACAAAGAAGAGCAATGAGTTGATGGCGCATGCCTACGCGCACCTGTACAGGCTCCCAGTTACCGGGCTTCGCTTCTTCACGGTTTATGGTCCGTGGGGAAGGCCCGATATGGCGCTCTTCCTCTTCGTGAAGGCGATCCTAGAGGGCCGACCCATTCAGGTGTTCAATAATGGCAAGATGGAGCGGGACTTTACCTACGTCGATGACATCGTGGATGGCATGATTCGGGCCCTTGATCACCCTGCTCGCCCCGCTGCACACTGGAATGCCGCTGCTCCTGACCCTGCGACGAGCCAAGCGCCCTATCGGGTGTACAACATTGGCAATTCTCGCCCCACAAACCTGCTCCATTTCATTGAGGCCATCGAAGAGGCACTTGGGAAGAAGGCTGTCAAGGAACTCCTTCCGATGCAGCCCGGCGATGTTCCGGCTACTTGGGCTGATGTATCAGAATTGAGCCACGATACCGGCTACGCTCCCTCGACCCCGGTTGAGGTGGGTGTACCACGATTTGTGGCGTGGTATCGGGAGTTCTATGGGGTGTGAAGAAACGGGGCGTGATATAGTGAGATGATGGAGACCCTTTGGATTGCCTGTGTCCAGCAACATCTGGACCGTATATGCAAATTCGCTCAGAACACTATGCTCGTCAATTTTCGTGACTCGGTGCGGTAACTGTAGGATGGATTTCGGGATCGGCGGCGGCGGAATCTACGGGCTCTGTTGTGCCTGGCACCTCGCCGAGCGCGGTCATCGTGTCACGCTCTACGATTGCGGTGGTATCATGCACGCCACGAGTCGCGCCTCCTCCAAGCTCCTCCATGGGGGGCTTCGGTATCTTGAGAATTGGGAGCTCCGGTTGGTGCGCGAGGCGCTGCGGGAGCGAGATACCTGGCTGAAGCGCGCCCCGGCGTTCGCCTGGCCCATCCGGCTGACCCTCCCGATCTACCGCGGTGCTCGGCGCCCGCGATGGATGATCGGACTCGGACTCTTCGCCTATGACCACATCGCAGGCCGCACGGAGCTCCCCCACACTGAGTGGCGCACCGCTGGGGAACTCATCAACCGAGATCCTCGGCTCGCCTCCGAGGGCTTGATTGGTGGGTACGACTACTCCGATGGCCAGATAGATGATCTCGCCCCGGGGCGTTGGGAGGCAGCAGGCGGTGGCTCTTGGCGTCGAGATCCGGGAGGGGTGCGAGGTCACCGCGGTTCACCCGGAAAGATCGGTCATCATCGGTGGTGCTGAGCACGCCCACGACCGGGTCATCAATGCCGCGGGTCCCTGGGCGGCGCAGCTTCTCGTTCAGAGTGGGGTCCCAAGTCCGTATCACCTCGATCTCGTGCGCGGGAGCCATCTCGTGTTGGCAGACCGCACGGAACACGCCTATCTGTTGTAAGTGCCTGGAGAACGCCGGATCGCCTTCATCCTGCCCTGGAAGGGAAGTACCCTCGTCGGGACCACTGAGGTGCGACAGACCCTCGCGGAGCCCATTCGGTGTGATGCCAGCGAGGTCGCCTACCTCTCGGCGCTCTACCGGCACTACTTCCCGGGGGCGCCAGTGACCATCACTGAGACCTTCGCCGGGGCACGGCCCCTCTTTCGCTCAAGCGCCGACCCCTCCCGTGCGACGCGAGAGTACGCGCTGCACCGGGATGGGCGCCTCGTCACCATCTTCGGGGGCAAGTGGACCACGGCCCACGCCCTCGCGACCAAAGTGACCACGCTGTTGGTGTGAAGATGTCACCACCGTGACAAACGAATGAATTCCTCTCCTCCGACCCTTTTCAGGACGCTGTGATGCATCTCTTCACGCAGATCACGGACCGAAAGATCCGGTTCGCCCTCGTCGGGTGTGGCCGCATCGCGCAGAACCACTTCGCGGCCATCGAGACTCACGCCGAGCGTTGTGAGCTGGTGGATGTCTGTGACATCGATGCGGCGGCGTTGGATGCCGCGGTCAAGACGACGGGCGCGCGTGGTCATCGCTCGCTCAGTGCGCTGCTCGAACAGACGACCGCGGACTGCGTGATCCTGACGACGCCAAGTGGGTTGCATGCGTCGGAAGCGGTGCAGGTCGCGGCCTCAGGCAAGCATGTGATGACGGAGAAGCCGATGGCGACGAGGTGGCAGGATGGATTGCGAATGGTGGAGGCCTGCGACCGCGCGGGGGTGCGCCTCTTTGTCGTCAAGCAGAACCGCCGGAATGCCACCCTGCAGCTGGTGAAGCGTGCGTTGGAGCAGAAGAGATTGGGAAAGATTTACGCTGTTTCCGTCAACGTCCTCTGGAGCCGTCCGCAGAGTTATTACGACAGCGCCAAGTGGCGGGGGACTTGGGAGTTCGACGGTGGGGCCTTCATGAACCAGGCGAGCCACTACATCGACCTTCTCGAGTGGCTCGTGGGGCCGGTGGAGTCGGTGATGGCGTATACCGCGACCCTCGCGCGGGATATCGAAGTGGAGGACTCCGGTGTGGCGGCGATCCGGTGGCGGAGTGGCGCGATGGGGACCCTCAACGTCACGATGCTGACGTACCCCAAGAACCTCGAGGGGAGCATCACCATCCTCGGTGAGCGCGGGACGGTGCGGATCGGCGGGGTCGCAGTGAATGAGATCCAGCACTGGGAGTTCGCGGACGCGCGGCCAGAGGATGACACGGTGAAGGCAGCCAGTTATTCCACCACTAGTGTCTACGGCTTTGGGCATCCCCTCTACTACGACAATGTGATCGCCTCGCTTCGCGGGGAGGCGCAGCCAGAGACCGATGGGCGGGAAGGGCTGAAGAGCCTAGAGCTCTTGATCGCCATGTATCTCTCGGCGCGGGATGGAAGGCGCGTGGCGCTGCCGTTGGAGTACTGATCAGCCCAGTGCGCACTTCGCGCACGGCGCTCTAGAGGCGCAAGGTCACGATCTGGCTCTCTCCCTGCAGTGGGAGGGGCTCGCGGTCCAATACGATTTCTAGCAGCGTCGTCGTGAAGGGCCAGAAGAGTGAGACCTCGCGATTCGGCCACGCTTTCGTGAGGTCGATCACCCCATCCCAGCCATCGGACCGACTGTTGCCGATTCCTCGGTAGCCGATGGCGCTTGAGCCGGTCCGGGCGAGGACCTTGAGCTCCAGCCCTGCGATGGTCGACCGCTTCACATCTCGGAGCCGCACGTGGAAGGCTCGGAAGCTCGGGTCCCGCTGGTTGCGGTGCACATCGCTAGCCACCCCCACGAGCCGAGTCTTCACCCCCGCGCGGTCGGTGGCCTCGAACTCGAGATGATGGTCGGGGACCGGGGCCCCGCGCTCGTCGCGGACCCGCACGATGAGTTGCTGCCACGCTTCCTTGGGAGCGTGGCGCCCCACCCAACGGGCGCGCCAGGCGGCGTCATCTGTTTCGTTCGACACGGAGAGCGCCTCCGCGACCATCGTCGCGAGGTCCCCGGTCGGGCGGGAGAGGAGCGCCCCGTGGTGGCGCTCTGGGATGAAGGCCAGCGGGACATCCCGCCCCCGGACTCCCTCGATGCGCACTCGGTCGGTCCCGTTGCGAGAGAGATCCACGGTGAGCTTCCGCGTGTCCAACGCGCTCCCCGCCCACCGGACCACCCCGTCGGTCCCGGCGGCATCGGTCACCGCCGCCACCGGCCAGGCGAGCTCCCCCGTCCCGCAGATGGAGTAGCTCCACCGGGCCACGGGGTGCTCGAGATCCGCACGCAGCAGGTCCCGGTGCGCCAACTCCCAGGTGATGGGGCTCGCGAGCTCGAGGGCATCGAGGATCCCGTCCCCCACCTCGAGGAAGTCCTCCCCCTAGGTGCGGTTCCCCTTGGCGATCATCCCCGCGAAGCTCCGCCCCTTGTGCGCCAACGGGGAGCCAAAGTGTGCCGGCCCCAACCCCACGAAGTGGGTCACCCGCGGCCGCTGCGCGGGGTGCGCCGCGAGCCAGGCCCGCACTACCAGCGCCCCCGCCGAGTGCGCGACGATCCGCAGCGGGGCATCGGGCGGGATATCACGCCTGGCCTGGAGCGCCCGCTCGAACCCCTCCGCCAGATCCGCGAGGGTGAGTTCATCGCTCAACGAGTGCCAATCGGCCACCTGAATCGTCTGACCTTCGAATCCCAGCGATTGCAACTTCTCCCGCCAGGGGCCGAAGGCGGCACCGGAGTCGGAGTAGCCGTGGACGAGGAGGATGGGATGGTCCGGCATATCGTGCATTGGTGTCTATAACGCGAGGTCGATAACGAGTGCTGTCGGTAATCGCACCAGAGCATATGTTCCGATGATGCGGAACCGCAACTTCTTCTTCATCGATGCCATCGGACTGGTGTGCACGCCCTTCCTGGTGCTCGCACTCCGGTTCGAGGGTTGGGATTGGCCCGACGGGAATCTCGCGGTCGCGACCGCCTTTGCGCTGATCTCCCTCCCCATCCGGTTGGGGATCGCCTACCACTTTGGCCTCTATCGGACCCTCTGGCGCCACGCGGGGATCTTCGAGCTCGGACAGGTCGCTCAGGCCGGGCTCCTGATCGGGTTCGTCAACCTCCTGATTGGGCGCCTCGCGCTCCAGCCAGTGCTAGGCACACCGGACCGTATGCCGGTCTCGGCCCTCATTCTCGACGGGATGTTCACCCTCGCGATCCTCGGGGGGACCCGCTTCCTAGCGCGTCTGCAGCAGATCCGTCGGCGGCAGGCGCGCACCGATGCTGTGATTCCCACCATCGTCATCGGGGCAGGGGAGGCCGGACAGCTCGTCGTCCGGGAGGTCCTCAACTCCCCGCGTACCAATCGGCGGATCGTCGCCTTCCTCGACGACGACCCATCCAAGCAGGGGTTCCTCCTCAACGGGGTGCGCGTGGCGGGGGCGGTCAGTGACCTGCGCCAGGTGATCGACGAGACCGGGGCGAAGGACGTCATCATCGCCATGCCCTCCGCCGGTGCCGAGCCTCGCCGATCTCGTCTCGGGGAAGGTGGGGATCACCACCCTTCGCCCGATCGAGATCCAGGACCTCCTCCGTCGCGATCCCGTCGTCACCGATCCCACGTCCATCGGCGAGCTCGTCACCAACCGGACGGTCCTCGTCACCGGGGCCGGGGGGTCGATCGGGAGCGAGCTCTGCCGGCAGATCGCGGCATTGGATCCCACACTGCTCGTGGTCCTCGATCACTCCGAGAATCAGGTCTTCGAGATCCAGGGGGAGCTGGCACGCACCCTTCCGCGCGTTTCGATCCTTCCGGTGATCGCCGATGTTCGGAACGCCCCGCGGATCCGGGAGGTCTTCCTCCGCTACCGGCCTTTCGCCGTGTTCCATGCGGCGGCGCACAAGCATGTGCCGCTCATGGAGGAGAATGTCGTCGAGGCGGTCACCAACAACATCCTCGGCACCCGCAATGTGGTGGATGCCGCGATCGACGCCGAGGTCACGCACTTCGTGCTGATCTCCACCGACAAGGCGGTGCGCCCGACGAGCATCATGGGGGCCTCCAAGCGGATCGCCGAGATGGTGGTGCGGCGGGCCGCGGTGCGTGAGGGGCGGCACTTCGTGGCGGTGCGGTTCGGGAATGTGCTGGGTTCCCGCGGGTCGGTGATCCCCACCTTCCTCTCGCAGATCGAGCGCGGGGGGCCGATCACCGTGACGCACCCCGAGATGCGCCGCTACTTCATGACCATCCCCGAGGCTGTGCAGCTCGTGTTGCAGGCCGGGTCGCTCGGCGCCAATGGGGAGCTCTTCGTGCTCGATATGGGGGAGCCGGTGAAGATCGTCGACCTCGCCCGAGACCTCGTCCGGCTCTCCGGGCTCGAGGAGGGGAGCGACATCGAGATCCGGTATACGGGGCTCCGCCCCGGGGAGAAGCTCTACGAGGAGGTGCTCTTCGGGGATGAGGAGATCGGGGAGACCGCGCACCCGAAGATCATCCGGGTGTTGGCGGACGAGCCGGACCCGGGGGTAGATGGGCGGATCAATGGGTTGATCCAGCTGGCGCAGACCGGCTCGGCGGCGGAGGGACGGCTCCGAGAGCTGCTGATCGGGATGATCCCGGATTTCATCCTGGAGCCGGTGGCGCCGCCGATGGTCCCGCGGCGGCATTCTCGCTGAGCGGTTGCGCCGTCTTCACCTGGTGCCCCAGCGATATCGTGTGAGGAGGCTCAGCTGGAGGTTGGTCTCGTCACGGTCCCGCACGTAGTACTTGTTGAGGAGCTTGGCGACGGTGGCAGAGCCGCCGAGTTCCCAGGGGCCGAGGAAGCGGAGGGCGTCGACGGTGAGAGCGGGCTCGGCTTGGTAGCGCCAGAAATCCCGACTGGCGGAGAATAGACGGTAGTAGAGGTCGTTCTCGTAGACGGTCCGTTGGATCGTCATCCCGGTCCGTCCTTTCGGCGTGACGCGTCCGAGTTCGAGAGCGAGCTGGGAGCTGCCAGGTCCGATCCCTGCTCCGAGGATCTGCCCGCGTTGGGTATAGCCTTGGCGGAAGGACGTCCCTGAGTTGTAGTAGAAGAAGCGTCCACCTCGCACGTTGGTGGTGCGTGGCGCCCCGAGGACGGTGAGCTCGCCGCCGAGATGCCAGAAGCGCTCCGGGGTGGCGCGAAAGGTCTTCTGGAATCCGAGTGCGAAGCCCGAGGCGTGCTCCGGGGAGAGCAGGAAGTCGCGGAGGTCCCAGCTGTGGTCGCCCCGGGCCCACTCCCCGTAGATCTCGAAGCCAGCGGCCGGCGCCACCCAGCGGAGGAAGACCGAGGCGAGCTGATCGCGCCGGTCATTGCCCCCGGGGTTCGTGGAGTCGGCGAAGCCCACCTTGAAGACCGGCATCCAGACCTCGAGGGCTTGGCGGAGCGTTGGGCCCCCGTTGCGCCAGCGGCTCATGAAGGCACGATTCACCCCGAGCTCGAGTCCGGGGGCGAAGGCGGGAAAGAAGGAGGCCGTGGCCCCGGTGAGATAGCGACTCCCGTTGGTGGCGCTCGTGTCGAAGAAGGCCGATTCCGTCACTCGGCCCCAGAGCCACTGGACGTGGACCTTGCCGATCCGGATGTCCAGCGGCTCCTCGGTTCCCACGTACAGGTGCCCGAACCCCCCTGCGTGCTGGCTCATCAGGATTGGGTTCAGGCGTTGGGGGCCCCAGCGCTGGGTCTCGGTGGAGTAGCCGAGGACCGCCCCTCGGTATCGGAGTCGGATCGCAGACTGCCCCGGATCGAGCCGGGTGACTGGGCCGTCCCCGAACCGTTGGGGGGTGTCGATCACATTCGGCCGCGGATTGCCGAAGGGGCTCTGCCACGAGTAGGTGGGGTAGGGGGAGAGCGGGAACGCGTTGTTGCCGGCCTGCCAGAGGATCGGTCGGGCGGTGGCTTCGAGTGGCCCCCATCGGAGGGTCACCCCGCCGGTCAGGGAGGTCGTGAGCCCCTTGCCTTGCCAGACCGGGCCGTCATTGATCCCCCAGGGGCGGTCGGAGTTGTGGGAGGCCCGGAACTCGATGGGGAGTACTTGGAGGCGGAGGCGGTCCCCCCAGAGCCGCTGCGGGGCAGGGAGGCGCCGGGTGGTCCAGGGGTCGGTGCGGTCCGCCGTGTCGGCCTCAAGGCCCCGGGAGAGGTTCCACCCGCCGACCGGCTGGGGGTCGCGGCGGCCGAGGACCTCGAGGAGTCGCTGGTGGGGCTCGAGGGGATCCAGCGGGAAGGTGCCTTGAGCGGCACTGGAGGAGGGCACCGCCAGCACGAGCGCCGCGAGCCAGAGCGCCGCACTCGCGGCGCGGAGAGGGCGATGGATCATGAGGTCTGCATGGGCCGAGGGGTCGCACGCCAGCATAGCGCGAAGAATACGGCGGTGTCGACCATGACGCGAGCGACCGATTCACATCGGTCGGTGCATGGTGCAGGCGAACCGGCGGGCAGGGAGGATAGAGGGGGTAGGACCCGCACCGTGATCATGTTTTCTTTCCCCCGTGGCAACCGGCAACGGAGGAGTCGTGCTTCTGGTCACTGGCGGGGCGGGATTCATCGGCAGCAACTTCGTGCTGGACTGGCTGGCCCAGTCCGGGGAGCCGGTCGTGACCCTGGACCTCCTGA
>Ga0315902_10006608_pt1 | contig 16020 bp, 14 predicted proteins | sample LakEriMetagenome_9_FD_203523 | JGI IMG/M metagenome (GOLD analysis project Ga0315902, IMG submission 203523) | Freshwater fungal communities from buoy surface, Lake Erie, Ohio, United States - Buoy 12 MA117 | ecosystem: Environmental > Aquatic > Freshwater > Lake > Lake biofilm | place: USA...
ACGCTCAACGCACCTACGCGCTCGCCATAGAGCGAGAAGCTCTTGGAGAACGAGGTCGCCACAAAGAAGTCCACGCCGGCCTTCAGGAAGCCCGCCACCACCTGTCCGTCTTCGGCAATGCCGTCGCCAAACCCTTGGTAGGCCATGTCCAGAAATGCGACCAGCTCCCGGGACTTGACCGTGTCGATGACCTGAGACCACTGCGCGGGTGTCAGGTCACACCCGGTGGGGTTGTGGCAGCAGGCGTGGAGCACCACGATGGTGCCTGCTGGCGCCGAGCCCAGGCAGTTCAGCAGGTCGTCAAAGCGCACACCGCGGGAGGCGGCGTCGTAATAGGGATAGGTGTCCACCTGGAACCCGGCCTGCGAGAACAGGGCGCGGTGGTTTTCCCAGCTGGGGTCGCTGATCAGCACCCGGGCGTTGGGGTTCAGGCGCTTGAGGAAGTCGGCGCCGATCTTCAGGCCGCCCGTCCCGCCCAGGGCTTGCACCGTGGCCACGCGGCCCTGGGTCACCACTTCCGAGGTGGCGCCAAACACCAAGCTCTTGACGGCTTGGTCATAGGTGGCAATGCCGTCGATGGGCAGATAGCCCCGGGGCTTGCCCGCGGCCACCAGCTGCTGCTCGGCCTCGGCCACGCACTTCAGCAGAGGCAGCTTGCCGTTTTCGTCAAAGTACACCCCCACGCCCAGATTCACCTTGCCGGACCGCGTGTCGGCCGAAAACTGCTCGTTCAGTCCGAGGATGGGATCGCGGGGGGCCATTTCGACCTTGTCGAACAGGGACATGGAAAGCTTTCTGAGTCTGGTGGGGTTGGAAGAGGGCGGCCGCCGGGCCGGGACGCTACGCCCGCGGCGTTGTTGCGCTACGCTGAGCGGTTCGCCCGATGGGGCCGCGCCGGACGCCTGTGTCGTCCGGGCTGAATTCTAGGATCTCCATGTCGCTTCCCTCCGTCGTCGTGCCGCTCGCAGGTGCCGACGTGCTCGCAGACCAGGCCCCTGCCGAGGCGGGGTCTCCCGGCGAGTTCGTCTCGTTTCCCGGGTCGCCTTTTGAGCTGTTTCAGCCCTACCCGCCGGCGGGCGACCAGCCCAGCGCCATTGGCCAGCTGGTGGAGGGCATCGAGGAAGGGCTGAGCTACCAGACGCTGCTGGGGGTGACTGGCTCGGGCAAAACCTTCACCATGGCCAACGTGATCGCCCGCCTGGGCCGCCCGGCCATCGTGTTTGCGCCCAACAAGACGCTGGCCGCGCAGCTTTACAGCGAGTTCCGGGAGTTCTTTCCGAAGAACGCCGTGGAGTACTTCGTCAGCTACTACGACTACTACCAGCCTGAGGCCTATGTGCCGCAGCGCGATCTGTTCATCGAGAAGGACAGCTCCATCAACGAGCACATCGAGCAGATGCGCCTGTCAGCCACCAAGAGCCTGCTGGAGCGGCGCGACGTGGTGATCGTGGCTTCCGTCAGCGCCATCTACGGCATTGGCAGCCCTTCGGACTACCACCAGATGGTGATGACCATGCGCGTGGGCGACCGCGTGGGCCAGCGCGATGTCATCGCCCATCTGATCCGCATGCAGTACACGCGCAACGAGACGGATTTCTCGCGCGGCACCTTCCGGGTGCGGGGTGACACGATCGACGTCTTCCCGGCGGAGCACAGCGAGCTGGCCATCCGCATCGAGCTTTTTGATGATGAGGTGGAGACCTTGCAGCTCTTCGACCCGTTGACGGGGCGCATCCGCCAGAAGATCCCGCGCTTCACGGTCTACCCCGGCAGCCACTACGTCACGCCGCGCGAGCGCGTGCTGAGTGCCATCGACTCCATCAAGCAGGAGCTGCGCGAGCGGCTGGACGAGTTTGTGAAGGCAGGCAAGCTGGTGGAGGCGCAGCGCCTGGAGCAGCGCACGCGCTTTGATCTGGAGATGCTGCAGGAGGTGGGGCACTGCAAGGGCATCGAGAACTACACCCGGCACCTGTCGGGCGCCCAGCCGGGCGAGCCGCCGCCCACGCTGGTGGACTATCTGCCGCGAGATGCGCTGATGTTCCTGGATGAGAGCCACGTGCTCATCGGTCAGTTCGGCGGCATGTTCAACGGCGACCGCGCCCGCAAGACGACCTTGGTGGAGTATGGGTTTCGTCTGCCCAGTGCCCTGGACAACCGGCCGCTGAAGTTCGAGGAGTTCGAGGGCAAGATGCGCCAGACGGTCTTCGTCTCCGCCACGCCCGCGGCTTACGAGCAGGCGCACGCGGGGCAGGTGGTGGAACAGCTGGTGCGGCCCACGGGCCTGGTCGACCCTGTGGTGGAAGTGCGCCCGGCCACCCACCAGGTGGACGACGTGCTGCAGGAGATCCGCGACCGCGTGGAGGTGCAGGAGCGGGTGCTGATCACCACCTTGACCAAGCGCATGGCCGAGCAGCTTACCGACTACCTCACCGAAAACGGCGTGAAGGTGCGGTACCTGCACAGCGACGTGGACACGGTGGAGCGGGTGGAGATCATCCGGGACCTGCGCCTCGGGGCGTTTGACGTGCTGGTGGGCATCAACTTGCTGCGCGAGGGGCTGGACATCCCGGAGGTGTCTCTCGTGGCCATTCTGGATGCGGACAAGGAGGGCTTCTTGCGCGCGGAGCGCAGCCTCATCCAGACCATCGGCCGCGCAGCGCGCAACGTCAACGGCAAGGCCATCCTCTACGCCGACCGGATCACCGACTCAATGCACAAGGCCATGGGCGAGACCGAGCGCCGGCGAGAGCGGCAACTCGCCCACAACCTGGAGCAGGGCATCGTGCCGCGCAGCGTGCGCAAGCAGGTGCGTGACCTCATCGACGGCGTGGTGTCCGACAAGTCAGGCCGCGATGACCTGAAGGCAGCGCAGGCAGCGGCTGAGGTGGAAACGCTGAGCGAAAAGGACCTGGGCAAGCGTATCAAGCAGCTGGAGCGGCAGATGCTGGAGCATGCGAAGCAGCTCGAGTTTGAGAAGGCGGCTCGCCTGCGCGACCAGCTGGCGCTGTTGAAGGAGCAGGCTTTCGGCGCGGTCAAGGGCGAGATCAACGTCGTGCCGCTGGCGGGCTTGCCTCGCACCTGAGGGAACCTCGACCCGTTCAAGTGGGGTAATGAGGGGGAAAACCAGCAGTCGTTGTCCTGGACAAACGTGGGGATTTGGGTCTAACCCCAGCAAAACGGTCGACTTCTGTTAAAGTTGATTAATCCAGTGGGATTCAGGCCCGTCGACTTCAGTCAACGCGCTCGAAAGCCCGATGGATGTTGACAGACCGAAGCACTTTTTCACCTTCTCATCGCCGCCCAGCGGACAGGAGTTTCCTCATGCGTTTGACCACCAAAGGCCGATTCGCCGTGACCGCGATGATCGATCTCGCGTTGCGGTCCCACAGCGGGCCGGTGGCCTTGGCCGCGATCAGCCAGCGGCAGCAAATTTCCCTGTCTTATCTGGAGCAGCTGTTCGGCAAGCTGCGCCGGCACGAGCTGGTCGAGAGCACCCGTGGGCCGGGCGGTGGTTACTCCCTGGGCCGCTCCATGGCCGAGATCACGGTGGCCGACATCATCGTCGCGGTGGATGAACCCATTGACGCCACGGGTTGCGGCGGCAAGGAGCACTGCATGGGTGAAGACACCGGCAAGTGCATGACGCACGACCTCTGGTCCAGCCTCAACACCAAGATGATCGAGTTCCTGGACTCCATCAGCCTGAAAAAGTTGGTGGACGAGCAGCTGGCGAAGGGCATTTCCATCGAAGAGGCGCCTGTGAAGCGGGCCATTTCCTCTCAGCCCGTGGTCAAGCCCATCAAGGTCACGGCGCCCAATTCCGTGTTTGCCCTGGGCAACTCCTTCATGAAGTGAAGGCGAGCCCAGCGCGGTCGCTTCTGCCCTGACCGTCCCGCGGGCGCCTCACCAGCCGTCTTGAAACCTCTCTGTCTGACATGACCCCTCATTTCCCGATCTACATGGACTACGGCGCCACCAACCCGGTGGACCCCCGCGTGGTGGACGCGATGGTGCCGTGGTTGCGCGAGCACTTTGGCAACCCCGCTTCGCGCAGTCACGCATGGGGCTGGGAGGCTGAAGAAGCGGTGGAAAAGGCGCGCGAGGACGTGGCGGCCTTGATCCAGGCCGACCCGCGCGAGATCGTCTGGACATCAGGCGCCACAGAGAGCAACAACCTCGCCATCAAAGGCGCAGCGCACTTCTATGCGTCTCGCGGCAAGCACCTGGTGACCGTCAAGACCGAGCACAAGGCGGTGCTGGACACCATGCGCGAGTTGGAGCGCCAGGGCTTTGAAGTCACCTACCTGGACGTCCAGGAAGACGGCTTGCTGGATCTGGACCGTTTCCGCGACGCGCTGCGCCCGGACACCATCCTGGCCTCGGTGATGCTGGTGAACAACGAGATCGGCGTCATCCAGGAAATCCCCACCATCGGCGCCATTTGCCGTGAGAAGGGCATCCTCTTGCACGTGGACGCTGCGCAGGCCACGGGCAAGGTGGCCATCGACATGGGCTCACTCCCGGTGGACCTCATGAGCCTGGCGTCGCACAAGACCTACGGCCCCAAGGGTATCGGCGCCCTGTATGTGCGGCGCAAGCCCCGGGTTCGCCTGGAGGCGCAGATGCACGGTGGCGGCCATGAGCGTGGCATGCGCTCGGGCACCCTGCCGACCCACCAGTGCGTGGGCATGGGCGAGGCGTTCAAGATCGCACGCCTGGATATGGGCGTCGAGAGCGAGCGCATCCGCATGCTGCAGCAACGTCTGCTGACCGGCATCTCGCAGATCGAGCAAGTCTTCATCAACGGGCACCTCGAGAAGCGGGTCCCGCACAACGTCAATGCCTCCTTCAACTATGTGGAAGGCGAGTCCTTGATCATGGGCATCAAGGGCTTGGCGGTGTCGTCTGGCTCGGCCTGTACCTCAGCCAGCCTGGAGCCCAGCTATGTGCTGCGGGCTCTGGGCCGCAGCGATGAGCTGGCGCACTCCAGCCTGCGCATCACCATCGGGCGCTTCACGACGGAAGCCGACATCGACTACGCCGTCTCCACCCTCCAGGACCGCGTGGCCAAGCTGCGTGAACTGTCCCCCTTGTGGGACATGTACCGCGACGGCGTCGACCTCAGCACCATCCAGTGGACAGCGCACTGAGCGCTGCCTTTTCTTTCTTCGACCTCTCTTTGACGCGAACACATAGACATCACCATGGCATACAGCGAAAAAGTCATTGAGCACTACGAAAACCCGCGCAACGTGGGCAGCTTCGACAAGGGCGACGACAGCGTGGGTACCGGCATGGTGGGGGCACCGGCCTGTGGCGACGTGATGAAGCTGCAGATCAAGGTCAACCCGGAATCCGGGCTGATCGAGGACGCCCGCTTCAAGACTTATGGCTGCGGCTCGGCTATCGCCTCCAGTTCGCTGGTGACCGAGTGGGTCAAAGGCAAGACGCTGGACCAGGCGCTGACCATCAAGAACACGCAGATCGCACAGGAACTCGCGTTGCCCCCGGTCAAGATCCACTGCTCGATCCTGGCCGAAGACGCCATCAAGGCGGCGGTGAACGACTACAAGGCCAAGCACGCCGAGTCCGCCGACGCTTCGGCGCAAGCCCACTGAGGCCCCGATGTCCGTCACGCTGACTGAAGCGGCCGCCAGGCACGTCACCCGCTACATCGCCCGCCGTGGCAAGGGCGTGGGTGTGCGCCTGGGCGTCAAGACCACGGGCTGTTCAGGTCTGGCTTACAAGCTCGAGTACGCCGATGACGTGGCGCCCGAAGACGTGGTCTTCGAGGGGCACGGCGTGAAGGTTCTGGTCGACCCCAAGAGCCTGCCGTACATCGACGGCACGCAGCTCGACTTCGTGCGTGAGGGGCTCAACGAGGGCTTCAAGTTTCTCAACCCGCGCGAGAAAGACCGCTGCGGATGCGGGGAGTCCTTCCGGGTCTGAGACCTCGGGACGCCGCATGAACTGGCGCGGCTTTGCCGCGCCTTTGCTTTCAAGACCCGGATGCTGAAGATCAACCGCCGCCTACTGCCCGGTACGTCTGCCTGCTTGGCATGAGCCTGGTTGCTACCATGAAGCTGGACGACGATGACTTCACCCTTCTGGGGCTGGCGCCCAGGTTTGCCATCGACCGGCAGGATCTGGAAGCCCGCTGGAAGGCCTTGCAGGTTCAGGTACACCCCGACCGATTTGCCGCTGATGGCCCTGCGGCGCAGCGTCAGGCGATGCAGTGGTCGGTGCGGGTGAACGAGGCCTATCGGCGCCTGCGCGACCCGCTGTCGCGAGCGGCCTACCTGTGCGAACTGCGCGGCAGCCCTGTGGATGCCCATCGCAACACGGCCATGCCGGCCGACTTCCTGATGCAGCAGATGGCGTGGCGTGAGTCCTTGGAAGACGCCCGCAACGCTGAGCAAGTGGCCGAGCTGGACCAGCACGTCGCGGGGCAGGAGCGGGCTTTACTCCAGGGTCTCGCACAGCAACTCGACGAGACGGCCGACTTGCCCGCGGCCGTGGCTGCGGTGCGTGCCTTGATGTTCCTCGACCGTTTTCGTGCCGACATTGCGCGACGACTGGAGGCGCTGGAGGCCTGAGCCTGCCGGCCGCACCGCTGCGAGCCTGACCGGCACTCTTCACCGCCCCCTCATTCGCCCCCGAAGCCCGGATCCACTTCATGGCCCTTCTTCAGATCGCTGAGCCCGGTGCCTCCACCGACCCCCACCAGCGGCGTATTGCTGTGGGCATCGACCTGGGCACCACCCACTCCCTGGTGGCCGCCTTGCGCCACGGCGTGGCCGAGTGCCTGCCCGATGACCAGGGACGGGCGATCCTGCCTTCGGTGGTGCGTTACCTGCCTGAAGGGCGCCGGCAAATCGGCCATGAGGCACGTGCGCATCAGGCGGAAGACCCTGAGAACACCATCGCTTCCGTGAAGCGCCTGATGGGTCGCCGCCTGTCGGACGTGCCCGGCGCGAGCCAGGCCAGCGTGCGCTTTGTCGACCTGCCCGGCATGGTGGCTTTGCAGACCCGCGAAGGTGTCAAGACGCCCGTGGAAGTGTCTGCCGAGATCCTGGCCAGCTTGCGCCAGCGCGCCGAGGACACCTTCAACGACGACCTGTTCGGTGCCGTGATCACGGTGCCGGCGTACTTTGACGATGCCCAGCGCCAAGCCACCAAGGATGCGGCGCAACTGGCCGGTCTGAACGTGCTGCGCCTCATCAACGAGCCCACGGCTGCGGCGCTGGCGTACGGGCTGGAGAATGGCAGCGAGGGGCTGTACGCGGTGTACGACCTTGGCGGTGGCACTTTTGACATCTCCTTGCTGCGGCTGTCGCGCGGCGTCTTCGAGGTGGTGGCTACGGGGGGCGACGCCGCCCTGGGCGGTGACGACTTCGACGAGGCCCTGGCGCAGTGGGCGCTGCAGCAGGCCGGCCTGCAGGCGCAGGACGCGCGCGACCGCCAGGCCGTGCTGATGGCCGCCCGCCAGGCCAAGGAGGCGCTGACCAGCGCGGATGCGACGCAGTTGTCCTTCACGCTGGGCGGGCAGGCTCAGGCGGTGCCAGTCACGCGCAAGCAGTTCGACGAACTGGCCCAGCCCTTGGTGAGCCGCACCATGAGCAGCGTGCGGCGCGTGCTGCGTGACGCCCGCGTGGGCGTTGGCCAAGTCCAAGGGGTGGTGCTGGTGGGCGGATCCACCCGCATGCCTTGCGTGCGACAGGCGGTCGAAGCCTTTTTCGGGCAAGCGCCGTTGACCAACGTGAACCCCGACGAAGTGGTGGCGGTAGGTGCTGCGCTGCAGGCGCATGCGCTGGCCGGTCACGCACGCGACGGTGGCGACCTGCTGCTGCTGGACGTCATTCCGCTGTCCCTGGGCCTGGAGACCATGGGCGGGTTGACCGAGCGCATCATCGAACGCAACACCACGATTCCCGCGGCCAAGGCCCAGGAATTCACCACCTACCAGGATGGCCAGACCGCCATGTCGTTGCATGTGGTGCAGGGTGAGCGGGACCTGGTAGCCGATTGCCGCAGCCTGGCGCGATTTGAACTGCGCGGCATTCCGCCCATGGCGGCCGGCGCGGCGCGGGTCCGTGTGACCTTCCAGGTGGATGCCGACGGGCTGCTCAGCGTGTCGGCCCAGGAGCTGCAGTCTGGCGTGCAGTCCGCGGTGACGGTCAAGCCCAGCTACGGCCTGGCCGACGACGACATCGCCCGCATGCTGCGCGAAGGCTTTGCCCACGCGGATGAAGACGTGGTGGCGCGCCGCCTGCGTGAGGCCCGCGTGGAGGCGCAGCGCATGGTGCTGGCCACGCGCTCGGCCCTGGCCGCCGATGCCCAGCTGCTCACCTCCACAGAGCGCGACGAGATCGAGGTGCTGATCCAGCAGACCGAGCAAATCGCGGCCGGAGAAGACCATGCGGCCATCGACTCGGCGGTGGAGCGCCTGGCCAGCGGCACAGAAGCCTTTGCCGCAGCCCGAATGAACCGCGGCATCCGTGCCGCCTTGGCCGGCCGCAAGGTCGAGGACGTCTGACACCATGCCCGTGATCCGCATACTTCCCCACGCCGAGTACTGCCCCCAGGGGGCCACGGTCCAGGCTCCCCGAGGCACCTCGGTCTGCGAGGCCCTGGTGGACCATGGCATCGAGATCGAGCACGCCTGCGAGATGAGCTGCGCCTGCACCACCTGCCACGTCATCGTCAAGGAGGGACTGGACTCCCTTGGCGAGATTGACGAGGCAGAAGAGGACCTGCTGGATCGCGCCTGGGGCCTGACCCCGACGTCACGCCTGTCCTGCCAGGCCATCCTGTCGGACCGGGATGTGACCATCGAGATCCCGAAGTACTCCATCAACCACGCCCGCGAGAAGCATTGAAGATCCTGGGCGTCGAGTCGTCCTGCGACGAGACCGGCGTGGCGCTGGTCGAGGTGACAGGGCAGGAGGTGCCGCGACTGTTGTCGCACGCCTTGCACAGCCAGGCCGAAATGCACCAGGCCTACGGCGGGGTGGTGCCAGAGCTGGCCTCTCGAGACCACATCCGGCGCGTCATTCCGCTCACGCAGCAGGTGCTGGCCCAAGCAGGGGTGGACCGTGCCGAGATCGACCTCGTGGCCTACACGCAAGGCCCCGGGCTGGCCGGCGCCTTGCTGGTGGGGGCGGGCTTTGCAGCCGCCTTGGGCATGGCCTTGGACCGGCCCACGCTGGCCGTGCACCACCTGGAGGGCCACCTGCTGTCGCCCTTCCTCTCTGCAGACCCGCCGAGCTTTCCGTTCGTCGCGCTGCTCGTCTCGGGCGGGCACACGCAGCTCATGAGCGTGCAGGCGGTGGGCCAGTACGAACTGCTGGGTGAGACCATCGACGACGCCGCCGGCGAGGCCTTCGACAAGTCGGCCAAGCTGATGGGCCTGGGCTACCCAGGAGGGCCGGCCCTGGCAGCCCTGGCGCTGGAGGGAAGGCCTGATGCCTTTGCGCTGCCACGCCCGCTCAAGCACAGCCACCACCTGGACTTTTCCTTCGCCGGGCTGAAGACCGCCGTGATGACCCAGCACCTGAAGCTGGGGCCGGCGCCCGCGGCGCAGGATTTGGCCGACCTGGCCGCGTCCACCCAGGCTGCGATCGTCGAGGTGTTGGTGCACAAATGCCTGCTGGCCTTGCGGCACACAGGTCTGCGCCGCCTGGTGGTGGCCGGTGGGGTAGGGGCCAACAAGGCCCTTCGCGCGCAGCTGGATGCGGCCTGTGCCCGTAAGGGCGTGCGGGTGCACTACCCCGAGCTGACCCTTTGCACCGACAACGGCGCCATGATCGCGATGGCCGCCGCCATGCGGGTGCAGGCAGGCCTGTCGCAGACCGATTCAAGTGGATCGTTCCAAGTCCGGCCCCGGTGGGCGCTGGACGAACTGCGACCATGAAACCTGACGTGCTCGGTTCCCTGAACCGACCTTTGGAGTGGTGTTGCCATGCGTGATGAGATCCAGTCCCTGCCAGGCTCCTTGATCCGGGAGGTGGCCAACGCCGCCATGGGCCTGGAGGATGTGCTGCCCTTCTGGTTTGGCGAGAGCGACGAGGTCACGCTGCCGGAGGTGCGTGAGGCGGCCGCTCAGTCTCTGCACGATGGCGAGACCTTCTACACCCACAACCTGGGTTTGCCGGCCCTGCGGCAGGCGATCTCCGATTACGTGGCCACGCTGCACCCGCCTGTGGGGGCGGACCGGATTGCGGTCACGTCATCGGGCGTGAGTGCGCTGATGCTGGCCACCCAGATGCTGGTGGGGCCGGGGGACGATGTGGTGGCGGTCACGCCCGTGTGGCCGAACATCACGGCGCAACCGTTGATCTTGGGAGCGCGGGTGCGCAGGCTGCCCTTGCGTTCAGAGCAAGGCGTCTGGCGGCTCGACATGGACGAACTGCGGGCGGCCGTGACCCTCTCCACCCGGGTCCTGCTGGTCAATGCACCCAACAACCCCACGGGCTGGACGCTTACGCACGCGGAGATCGAGGCCATCCTGGCTCATTGCCGCAGCACCGGCACCTGGATCGTGTCTGACGAGGTGTACGAGCGCCTGTTCTACGGCGAGGCGCCTGCGGCGCCCAGCTTCCTGGACGCCGCCACGCCACAAGACCGGGTGGTGGTCGTACAGAGCTTCTCCAAGAGCTTCTTGATGACTGGCTGGCGGCTGGGCTGGCTGGTGGTGCCCGACGGGGCCATGGACGCACTCGGCAAGCTGATCGAGTTCAACAGTTCCTGCGCGCCCGTGTTCGTGCAGCGCGGTGCGGTGAAGGCGATTGGCGGGGCCGCGACAACGGTCGAGCCCATGCGCCGCCACCTCCAGGCCTGCCGCGACCTGTTGGTGCAGGGGTTGCAGGCCCTGCCTGGCGTGGAAGTGAGTGCGCCAGTGGGTGGCATGTACGCGTTCTTCCGCGTCGAGGGGGTTACCGATTCCCTGGCGTTTGCCAAGCACCTGGTCAAGGCGCATGGCCTGGGGCTGGCGCCGGGCTCGGCCTTTGGCCCGGAAGGCCAGGGCTGGCTGCGCTGGTGTTTTGCGTCTCAGGACCTGCAGCGCCTGCGCGAGGGTTTGCGCCGCATGGGGCGGGCCGTTGAAGAGCGGGGCGCGCCACCCCGCGTGGGCTAGAATGCGCGTTGATTTCTGACGACAGTTCGGCTGCGTCAGCAGTCTTCAGGCACGGCGTGGGTCGGTTTCACCCGCGTTCGCAAGTAAAGACGCCCGCAAGGGCAGTGGAAACCGCCCGATGCTCGGCGCTCTCGCGCTCAGGTCATCGTCAGCGGGTTCCGTACCGTAAAGGAAATCGTCATGACGATGAGCACCACCCAGAAGGCCGAGGTCATCAAGTCGCACGCTCGAGGCGCTGCGGACACCGGCTCCCCCGAAGTTCAGGTCGCGCTGTTGACGGCGCGCATCAATGAACTCACCCCTCACTTCAAGACTCACCTGAAGGACCACCACGGCCGCCGCGGGCTGCTGAAGATGGTCAATCAGCGTAAGAGCCTGCTGGCCTATCTGAAGGACCGGGACGCGGACCGTTACACGGCCCTGATCCAGAAGTTGGGTCTGCGCAAGTAAGCTAGTTCAAGGGTTGGTCGTGCGCCGGGCGCTGTGCCCGAGCACGACCGCCTCGGAGACGTCCAAGCTGCGGGCAACTGCTGTGTCATTCCAGGGCGGCTGATTCCAAACGGAATCTGCCAGTCGCGCTGGAATGGCATTGTTGCCAAGGCTCAAGCGGCTCCATCCCGCAGGCGCGGGGATTCATCGCGCTTTTTTTGTGGAGACATACATGAGCATGTTCAACAAAGTCACCAAGACTTTCCAATGGGGCCCCCATCAGGTCACGATGGAGACGGGTGAGATCGCCCGCCAGTCGACCGGCGCCGTCCTCGTGGACATCGAAGGCACCGTGGTGCTGGCCACCGTGGTGGCTGCCAAGAACGCGAAGCCGGGGCAGGACTTCTTCCCGCTGACGGTGGACTACCTGGAGAAGACCTACGCTGCGGGCAAGATCCCCGGCAGCTTCTTCAAGCGTGAAGGCCGCCCGAGCGAGCTGGAGACCCTGACCAGTCGCCTGATCGACCGTCCTATCCGCCCGCTGTTCCCGGACGGCTTCTTCAACGAAGTGCAGGTGGTTGTGCACGTCGTCAGCCTGAACCCCGAGGTGCAGGCCGATATCGCTGCGCTCATCGCGTCCAGCGCGGCCCTGTCCATCAGCGGTATCCCGTTCAACGGCCCCATCGGCGCTGCCCGGGTGGGCTACGTCAACGGCGAATACGTGCTCAACCCGGGCCGCGCTCAATTGGCTGACAGCCAGCTGGACCTGGTGGTGGCTGGCACCGAGGCCGCTGTGCTGATGGTGGAGTCCGAGGCCAACCAGCTCAGCGAAGAAGTCATGCTGGGCGCCGTGGTCTACGGCCACGAGCAAGGCAAGATCGCAATCAACGCCATTCACGAGCTGGTGCGGGATGCCGGCAAGCCCGAGTGGCTGGCCGCCGGCACCTGGACGCCGCCCGCCAAGGACGAGGCCTTCATCGCCAAGCTCAACGAGCTGGCCGAGGGCCCGCTGCGCGCGGCTTACCAGATCCGCAGCAAGCAGGCCCGCACGCAAGCCTGCCGCGAAGCCTACGCTGCGGCCAAGGCCGCCCTGAAGGCCGATGGTTCCACCGTGGACGACGTCAAGGTCGAAGCACTGCTGTTCGAGATCGAGGCGCGCATCGTGCGCAGCCAGATCCTGGCCGGCGAGCCCCGCATCGACGGCCGCGACACGCGCACCGTGCGCCCCATCGAGATCCGCTCTTCCGTGCTGCCCCGCACCCACGGCTCGGCGCTGTTCACGCGTGGCGAGACCCAGGCCCTGGCCGTGGCGACGCTGGGCACCGAGCGCGACGCGCAGCGCATCGATGCACTGGCAGGCGAGTTCGAAGACCGTTTCATGCTGCACTACAACATGCCTCCGTTCGCCACCGGCGAAACGGGCCGTGTCGGCAGCCCCAAGCGCCGCGAGATCGGCCACGGCCGTCTGGCCAAGCGCGCGCTCGTCGCCGCGCTGCCCTCGCGCGAGGAGTTCCCCTACACGCTGCGCGTGGTGAGTGAGATCACCGAGAGCAACGGCTCTTCGTCCATGGCCTCCGTCTGTGGCGGCTGCCTGGCGCTGATGGACGCTGGCGTGCCCATGAAGGCGCACGTGGCGGGCATCGCGATGGGCTTGATCAAGGACGCCAACCGCTTTGCGGTGCTGACCGACATCCTGGGTGATGAGGACCACCTCGGCGACATGGACTTCAAAGTGGCCGGCACCACGCAGGGCGTCACCGCGCTGCAGATGGACATCAAGATCCAGGGCATCACCAAGGAGATCATGCAAGTGGCTCTGGCGCAAGCCAAGGAAGCCCGCCTGCACATCCTGGGCAAGATGGTCGAGGCCATGGGCGAGGCGAAGGCCGAGGTCAGCCAGTTCGCGCCGCGCCTGTACACGATGAAGATCAACCCGGAGAAGATCCGCGACGTCATCGGCAAGGGTGGGGCCACCATCCGCGCGCTGACCGAGGAGACCGGTTGCACCATCGACATTGGTGAAGACGGCACGATCACCATCGCCTCCACCGATGCCGACAAGGCCGAGTTCGCCAAGAAACGCATCACCGAGATCACGGCTGAGGCCGAGATCGGCAAGGTCTACGAAGGCCCGGTGACCAAGATCCTGGACTTCGGCGCGCTGATCAACATCCTCCCGGGCAAGGACGGTCTGCTGCACATCAGCCAGATCGCCTTCGAGCGCGTGGAGAAGGTGGAGGACTACCTGCAGGAAGGCCAGATCGTCAAGGTCAAGGTGCTCGAGACCGACGAGAAGGGCCGCATCAAGCTGTCCATGAAGGCGCTGTTGGAGCGGCCTGAGGGCTACGTGGAAGAGGAGCGTCCTCGCCGCGAGTACGGCGATCGGGGTGACCGTGGCGACCGTGGCCCGCGCCGTGATCGTGGCGATCGGGGTGACCGCGGTGATCGTCCGCGTCGCGAGCCGCGCGAGCACCGTGAGGGCCGCGAAGGGCAGGGCGCTGACTCGGCGCCGGCCGGTGATGCACCTGCCGACAACCGCGCCAGCGCTGAGCCTCGTTCCGAGTAAGTCGCAGCGCGCAGCACGGCCGATTCGCCACTTGATGGTCTTGACCCCGAAACCGAGCACCCCTCATGAAGGCTATTGAGATCCTCAGACCCGGTGGGCCGGAGATGCTGGCACCTTGCGAACGTGATCTCCCCAAGCCGCAAGCGGGGGAGATGCTGATCGCTGTGCATGCCAGTGGGGTGAACCGGCCCGACGTGCTCCAGCGCATGGGCCTGTACCCCATGCCGCCGGGTGTGTCGGATCTGCCGGGGCTGGAGGTGGCGGGTGTCGTGGCGGGCGGTGACCCTGATGAGTTGGCTGCCGCAGGCTGGTCGCTGGGCGACCGCGTCTGCGCGCTGGTAGCTGGCGGCGGCTATGCCCAGTACTGCGTGGCCCCGATCGGTCAGTGCCTTCCTGCGCCGGCCAACCTGAGTGACATCGAGGCCGCTGCGCTGCCCGAAACGTTCTTCACGGTGTGGCAGAACGTGTTCGAGATCGCCAAGCTGCAACCTGGTGAGACTTTGCTGATCCAGGGCGGCTCCAGCGGCATTGGAGTGACGGCCCTGGCTATGGCCAAGGCACTCGGCTGCCGGGTGATCGTGACGGCAGGCACCGATGAAAAGTGCGCCGCGTGTATCGCTCTCGGGGCCGACCACGCCATCAACTACCGCACCCAAGACTTTGTGCCTGAAGTGAAGGCCCTCACCCAGGGGCGGGGTGCCGACGTCATCCTGGACATGGTGGCAGGCGACTACATCGGCCGCGAACTGCAGTGTGTGGCCGACGATGGGCGCATTGCGGTCATTGCGGTCCAGGGTGGCAGCGCGAGCCAGATCGATGCGGGCCTGTTGCTGCGCAAGCGTGTGTCCTTGACCGGTTCCACGCTGCGCCCCCGCAGCATTGCGTACAAGACCCGCCTGGCCCAGGCCTTGCGCGATCGCGTCTGGCCTTTGATTGCGCAGGGCACCGTCAAGCCGGTGATTCACCGTGTGTTCGACGCGGAGCAGGCTGCACAGGCTCACGCGCTGATGGAATCCAGCACGCACGTTGGCAAGATCGTGCTGCGTTGGAGTTGAGACCATGGACCGCCGCTCCCTCGTTGTAGGCAACTGGAAGATGCATGGCAGCCGGCCCGGCAACGCAGCGTTGCTGGACGGCATCCTGCAGGCGAGACCCTTTGCCTGCGATGTGGCGGTGTGCGTGCCGTTCCCCTACCTGTCAGAGACGGCCGTCACACTGGCCGGCAGCCCCTTGCGCTGGGGCGCACAGGACTGCTCTGTGCATGAACAGGGCGCCTACACCGGTGAGGTCTCGGCTGGCATGCTGGCTGAGTTTGGCTGCCGCTACGTGATCGTGGGGCACTCCGAGCGCCGCGCACTGCACGCCGAAACCGATCAGCAAGTGGCTGACAAGGCCAAGGCGGCGCTGGCCAAAGGCGTCACCCCCATCGTGTGTGTGGGTGAAACATTGGCGCAGCGAGAGGCTGGACAGACCGAAGCCGTCGTCAAGCGGCAGTTGTCCGTGGTGATTCACACCCTGACGCATTGCGCTGGCGAGATGGTGGTGGCCTACGAGCCCGTGTGGGCCATTGGCACCGGGCTTTCCGCCACGCCGGAGCAGGCGCAGGCAGTCCATGCGCTGCTGCGTGCGCAACTGCGTGCCGCCACCCCTCAAGCCGACGGCATGAAGATTCTTTACGGCGGCAGCGTCAAGCCGGACAACGCTCCCGTGCTTTTCTCCATGCCCGATATCGACGGCGGGTTGATCGGGGGTGCGGCCCTGAAGGCTGCAGACTTCGTCGCTATCTGCAGGGCCGCAGGGCACTGAGTCCGGCCCCCGCTTTCACGAGAACACTCCTTTCACAAGAACGACTCCATCATGCAGATCTGGATGAACCTTCTCCTCGCAGTGC
>Ga0315902_10006609_pt1 | contig 16015 bp, 13 predicted proteins | sample LakEriMetagenome_9_FD_203523 | JGI IMG/M metagenome (GOLD analysis project Ga0315902, IMG submission 203523) | Freshwater fungal communities from buoy surface, Lake Erie, Ohio, United States - Buoy 12 MA117 | ecosystem: Environmental > Aquatic > Freshwater > Lake > Lake biofilm | place: USA...
CAGCCAGCTGCGTGAGAAGCTGAATCAGACCCTCCTGACGATGCACGAGCGCGGCATCGGCATCGAACTGCGCAAAAAATACTTCGGCGAAGAGTAAGCCGACCTTTTGAGGCACACGCCCGCGTTTCACAGCCGTCATGCATCGCGCCTGACGGCTGTTTTGTTTAAGGAACAAGCCTGCGCACACTTTGGCATTGCCCTTCGACTTGGATTTCGTCAGACTCGCCGTCCATGAAACTGACCATCCTCTCCGCCACGCTCCTGCTCGCCGTTTCCGCCCTCGCGCAAACCGCCAAACCCGCCGCGCCCGCCGTCAAACTCCCGCCGCAGGCCCCGGACGCGCCCGCGCAGAAATTTGGCCCCGATGGCAAGGTGAACGCAGGCTTCATCGCCTCGCACGAGCGCTTTGTGAAGATCGCGCAGGAGGGCAAAGCGCAGCTCGTTTTCCTCGGTGACTCCATCACGGCCGGCTGGGGCGGCAAGAAGGACATCTGGGAGAAGGCCTTCGGCAAGTATCAGCCCGCCAACTTCGGCATCGGCGGCGACCGCACCCAGCATGTGCTCTGGCGCATCCAAAACGGCGAACTCGATGGCATCAAGCCCAAGGCCTGCGTCGTTATGATCGGCACGAACAACTCTGGCAGCGATCCTGCTGAAGGCATCGCCAAAGGCGTCGCCGCCATCATCGAAACCATCCGCGCGAAGCAGCCTCAGGCGAAGATTCTGCTCCTCGCCGTCTTCCCGCGTGGTGAAAAGCCCAGCACTCCGGAAAAGGCCAATGCCGGCCGCGACAAGCTCAAGCAGGTGAACGAAATCATCGCCAAGCTCGATGACGGCAAGCACGTGCACTTTCTCGACATCGGCGCGAAGTTCCTCCAGCCCGACGGCTCCCTCTCGAAGGACATCATGCCCGATTTCCTCCACCTCTCCGCCGCCGGCTACCAAATCTGGGCCGATGCCATCAGCCCCAAGCTCGCGGAACTGATGAAGTGAGGTGCCTCACGCCGCCACAAGCCGCTCGCAGCCCATCACGCTATCTTTTTCAAGCACCAGCGTCGCGTGCAGCGGCCCGTCCATGTTTTGGCCGACGTTGATGACGGTCGTGCGGCCGATTTGATCCTGCCAAACGCCGTTCTTGATCGGCGTGCCGTGATCATGCCCACAGACGACTAGGCGCGGCTGATGCTCCTCAATCGCATCCCGCCACCACGCATGCCCTTCCACCACCGAACCGGCGGCGGAAAGCCGCGTGCCCGTCGGTGGCTCGTGCATCACCCAAAGCTGCCGTGCCGTGTCGCCGTGGTCTTTGAGCAAAGTCGGCAGCCAGTAGCCATAATGCTCGCCTCCGAGCGGCTCGCCCTCCGAAAACGCCTCCTCCTGCCCCATCGCACACGGGAAGCCGATCACGCCGATTTTCCCGATTTCGGCGAAGGAGCCGTTCAGTCGCAGCGGAGCCGTTGGGTGCAAAGATTTCCACGCGGCCCGAAACTCGAACCAGTTCTCGTCCTCGTGATTGCCACGCACAAACAGCACCGGAACCGAAATCGGCTCCAACGCCACCGCACACTGCGTCGGCGTCAGTTGCCGCGTCTTTCCATACGGCAGCAGCCCCGTCCCATGCAGGAAGTCTCCCCCGAGGATCACCGCATCCGGCTTCACCTCGTCACACAACTTCACCAGTGCCTCATACAGCACCGCACGCTGATGCAGATCGGTGGCGATGAGGATTCGGGAGGACATGGGGGATTGGTTCTACCGCAAATCTGTCAAGAACTGCTCTGTGACCTCATCCATTCTAGCACGATCCCGCAAATACCGAGCCGGTGAACGTGACGCGACGACCAAAGAAGCAAGCTGACGGTCATTGAGGGCTTCGAGAGGTTTTTGATAAAGTTTGCGTGCTACGTGCTGGATTCCCATGTGACCTTCAAGGTCGGCCATATAGCGAAAGTACAGCAACTGCCGGTCCTGGACGCTAAGGTGCCATTTCAATGAGATCCGCCACAAAATCTGCCGCACATGCCATCTCAGCGAAGTGGTCTCATTCAGGCCAAAATTGCCCAGCAAGACCCGTGTAACGTGAAAGTCATTTCCAGCCTCGTACTCGACACATCGGGCCAAAAAGGGCGGAATGACCGGTGTTTGCGCCCGCTGCTCCTCGACCAGTTTCATGATCTTGGGCAAACGAGGCCGGAAAGAGTAAATGTCCGACCGCAAAAACAAGCCTCCCGCCAAAAGAACTCCAGTCAGCATCAACAGAGCGGGAACCGGCCAGAGCAGACGACAAACTCGATGCCAAGATATACCCGCCGTGGCTATAGCAGAAGCTGATTGCGTTTCATCAGACATGATGAGGATTACGACGCTGCTGGCGGAATCCATTCGGCGACTTCCGCCGGAAGCTCTTCACCATAGAGCCGCCTGTAGAACTGGCGACGGCGTTCGGCAGAGGGGAGTTCGGACGGAATGGTTGCCCAGATCATTTCACGGGCCGTAGCAAGCATGGACATGCCCATCAGAAACCTCTCCGAATGCGTCAGCGCCATCGTGCGCTGGAAGATCATCTCATTGATCTCCGGCGCGGTGTCTTTCACGGAGAAACCCGTGTTAGCATATCTGTCAGGTTCAACTTCGCTGACCATGCGCGGAGGTAATCCATGTCGCAGCCGGTGGCGAGGAGGTTTTTCACGTCCGAAAGCTGCCGTTCTGAGAGAGACTGCCGTGCCCAATCGAGCTTGGAGAGGATCAAATCTTCTTTGCTTACCACCCAGGCCTCAAAATCGGCGATTCGCACCCGCTGGCGTCGTTCAAACTCTGCAAGCCGGTATTCCTCGCGCTTCCGAATCATGAAGTCGGCCTTTACGAGAGTGTGTTCGTGAATTGCATTGAAGCTCGACTGGCTCAACACCGCCTCCCGGGCAGCCTCAGGCGAGACGTAATAATCCGAGCCAAGCACTTCAGAAATGCGTCCGGCATCCTTGAGATAGAAAGCCACCACCAAGTCCAGATCGCGCGTCATGCGTGGTTGGGCGTAGCAATTGAGCGCCATCGAGCCTGTGAGCATGTAATCAATGCCCGCCAACTCCAAGCGAGTAACCAGATCATGAAGCGTTTGGAGTTCGGGGGTCATTGCTCACCCCATCTCCTGCATCCGCTTCTTCTTCGGCTTGCCGGCGCTGACGAACTCCACATCCGCCGCGATGACTTTGTATTCGGGGCACATCGTGTCGGCGTCGCAGCCTTGGCCGGTGACGTTGTTCACCATGGCATCGGGGAAGTGGAAGGTGGTGTAGAGGATGCCGGGCTTCACTTCATCGGTGACGCGGGCTTCGAGCTCGACTTCGCCTCGGGCGCTGCTGAGGCGGACGCGGTCGCCGGTGCGGATGGATTTGCGCTGGGCGTCGGCGGGATTGAGCGAGAGATAGTCCTGCACGACGATCTCGCTGTTGCCGGTGCGGCGGGTCATGGTGCCGCAGTTGTAGTGCTCCAAAATGCGGCCGGTGGTGAGGATGAAGGGGAACTCGGCACCGTTGGTCTTCAGCTCGGTGGACTCCTTCCAGTCGAAGTAATGGAAGTGGCCTTTGCCGCGCTTGAACTCGGTCTGGTGGAGGATTTGCGTGTCCACGCCGCCTTCCTGCACGGGCCATTGCTTGCCGTTGATGTCGAGATTGGCCCAGGTGATGCCTTTGAAGAAGGGCACGATGGCGGCGACCTCGGCGAGCACGCCATCGGGCGTGTAATCGGCCTGCGGGAAGCCGAAGCGCTGCAAAACTTCGCACATGATCTGGCCGTCGGGCTTGGTGCCTTCCAGCGGTTTCACGGCGGCGTTCACGCGCTGCACGCGGCGCTCGGCATTGGTGAAGGTGCCGCTCTTTTCGAGGAAGGAGGACGCGGGGAGAATGACGCTGGCGTATTTGGCCGTCTCGGTCATGAAAATCTCCTGCACGACGAGGAACTCCAGGCTCTCCATGGCGTGGCGGACGTGATGCGCATCGGGATCGGTCTGCACGACGTCTTCGCCCATGAGCCAGAGAGCCTTCAATTTGCCTTCGATGGCGGCATCAAACATCTGCGGAATCTTCCAGCCGGGTTCGGTCGGCGTGGGTGTGCCATAGAAGTCGCTGTAGCGCTTCTGCACGTCGAGATCGTTCATCTCAAAGTAGCCTGCGCCTTGATGAGGCTGGCAACCCATGTCGGCAGCACCTTGGACGTTGTTTTGGCCGCGCAGCGGGTTCACACCGACGCCGGGACGACCGATGTTGCCGGTCATCATGGCGAGATTGGAGATGAGCATGACGGTTTTGGCACCTTGCTCGTGCTCGGTGACACCGAGGCCGTGGAAGCTCATCGCGGCCTCGGCGCTGGCGTATTCGAGAGCGGCAGCGCGGACGGTTTCGAGAGGCACGCCGGTGATTTTTTCCAGTTCGGCCAAATCGAGCGCTTTGAGGCCGGTTTCGAACTCCTCCCAGTTTTCGCAGCGCTTGCGGACGAACTCGGTTTTCACCAAACCAGCATCGAGGATGCAGCGGGCGAACATGTTCAGCAGCGCGACGTTCGTGCCGGGGCGGAGCTGCAGATGATGCTTGGCATACGGCACGAGCTCGATCTTGCGCGGGTCGATCACGATGAGCGGCGTGCCCTTCATGATGTGCTGCTTCAAGCGTGCGCCAGTGACGGGGTGGCCCTCGGTCGGATTCGCGCCGATGACCATGATGCAGCGCGTGTGCTCGATGTCCTCGTAGCTGTTCGTGGCTGCGCCGGTGCCAAAGGACTTCTGCATGCCCCAGGCGGTCGGCGAATGGCAGACGCGGGCGCAGCAGTCGATGTTGTTCGTGCCCATCACATGGCGGATGAACTTCTGCATGAGGTAGTTTTCCTCGTTCGTGCAGCGTGCGGAGGAGATGCCGGCCACCGCATTGCCGCCGTGCTCGTTTTTGATTCGGGTGAGGTTCGCCACGATGTGATCGTAAGCCTCGTCCCAGGTGCTTTCCTTGAAGCTGCCGTCGGCCTGACGGATGAGAGGCTTCTTCAGGCGGTCCTTGTGATTGTAGAACTTGAAGGCAAAGCGGCCCTTCAGGCAGGTGTGCGCATGATTCACCTCCGCATCGACGGGAGCCTGGATGCTGAGCACCTGATCGCCCTTCGTGGACACATTGAGATTGCAACCGACGCCGCAGTAGGTGCAGATCGTGCGGGTCTTCTTCGTCGCCTCGATGGACTTCGAGAAGAACACGTCACTGATGGCCGAAGTCGGACAGGCCTGCGCACAAGCGCCGCAACTCACGCACTCCGAGTCTGCGAAGGACTGGTCGAGACCCTTGATGATCTTCGCGTTGAAGCCGCGACCATGCATCGAGAGCACATGCTGGCCCTGAATCTCATCACAAGCACGCACGCAGCGGGAGCAGTTGATGCACTTCGACAGCTCCGAGGTCATGTAAGGGTGCGAATGGTCCTTCGCACGATCCAGATGATTCGCCCCAGCGGGATAACGCACGCCGCGAATGCCCACCTTCGCCGCCACGGTCTGGAGTTCGCAGTTTCCGCTCACCTCGCAGGTCAGGCAGTCCAGCGGATGGTCCGTGAGCACCAGCTCGACAATGTTTTTGCGCAGCTTCCGCACTTTCGGCGATTCGGTGAACACATGCATGCCCGCCGCCAAAGGCGTGTGGCAGCTCGCCACCACGCGACGCGGCCCATCGGCCTGCAAAGCCACCTCCACGCTGCAAACGCGGCACGCACCATACGGCTCGAGCTGCGGCGCATCACAAAGCGTCGGCACAAAGCCGCGCCCTTTGTGGCGGTCGATGAAGTTGAGCAGCGTTTCGCCGGACTCGAAGCGGAGCGGTTCGCCGTCGATGAATGCGGTGAGGGTAGAGAGGTCTTGGACCATGGCTGGGGATGTTGAAGGGGGGGGAATTGACGCTGAAATGTTAAACGATCTGCGCGCGGCGTGAAAGCTCCGAGTGAAGGAGCGCTCAAAAAGCCAAAACGGATGATTGCATCAGCAAACGGCTGATTTTTTGGACACCAATCTGGACTCAGCGACCTCAACCGAGCTTCCAGCCCGCGCGGGGCTCGCGCTGGAGGAACTGGTTGGCGGTTTCGATGTTCGTGATGCGCATGGCCTTGGCGTCCCAGAGGATTTTGCCACCGGCGCGGTGGGCGACGTTCCCGAGGTGATTCGCCTCCGTCAGCGGGCCGGCGTAGCTGAAAGGACTGCCGGTTGGCGTGCCGTTTTTGATCGCGAGCAGCCATTCGGCGTGATGGCCGGGCGAGTCCGCGATGAAGGGCTTCGGCGGGGTGAAATCCTTGAACTGATTTTCCGGCAGCAGGAGGTGTTTGCCGTAATCCGAGAGGAGCAGGCCCTTTTCACCGACGAAAAGCACGCCGCTGGACCACTTGCTGATAACGGGATCGTTTTTCCAGACGTCCGGCTTGCTGCTGCCCTGGTGCCAGTGGACTTTGCAGGCGGGCATGTCGCCACGGGGGCCGTATTCATAGACGCAGTGCATGTTCGCCGGTGCGATCTCCGGATGCGGTTTCGGGCCAAAAGCCTCGACGCTGAGCGGTGCGTCGAGTTTCAGCGCCCAAAACGGGAGGTCATTCCAATGGCTGCCGAGATCGCTCATCGTGCCATTGCCGAAATCCCACCAGCGATACCACTTCGGGCCGGGGAAATAGACTTCATTGTAGGGCCGCATCGGTGCCGGGCCGATCCACAGATCCCAATCGAGGTAGGGCGGCGGCTCTTGGGCTTCTTTGGGCCGTTCATCGACGAAAACGATGTCCTTGTTGGCCTCCGCCTCCTCCTTGGTTTGCAATCCCCACGCGCGGGAGACGCAGACGTGCGCCTCGGTCACTTTACCGATCGCACCGCTCTGAATGAGCTCGACGACTCGGCGGTAATTCGCACTCGAATGAATCTGGGTGCCCATCTGCGTGGCCACACCGGCCTCCGCGGCGGCTTTCGTGATGAGGCGGGCCTCCGCGACGTTGTGCGTGAGCGGCTTTTCGCAGTAAACAGGCTTCTTCATGAGCAGCGCGGGCAGCGTGGCATAGGCGTGGGTGTGCTCGGTGGTGCTGACGACGACGCCGTCGATCTCGCTGGGCTTCAGCGTGTCGTAGAGCTTGCGGAAGTCGCGAAAGGTCTGCGCGCCGGGAAACATCTCCGCCGCGCGGTCGAGGTTCTGGCTGTTCACATCGCACAGCGCGAGCACATTCTCCGCGGAGTCCGATGCGGAGGGGCGATCCTGCTTCACCGTGCCGCCCTTTTTGCCACCACCGACCGAGATGCCGGTGATCCCGCTCACATTGGACCCGCCGCGACCACCGACGCCGATGAAGACGAGGTTCAGCTTCGCATTCGGCGAGCGGGCGCTGACGATGGCGGGGAAACCGAGCGCGGAGGCAGCTGCGGCACCACCCGTGAGGAGGAATTGGCGGCGGGAATTCGATGTGGATGGCATACGAGATCCAAAACGACGCCGCGGTGCCTGTCTTGCCTGCGGGAAGCGCAGATCGTCCGCATCGCCCTGAAACGAAACTTGCGGCGCGGTGTTGGTGAGGCAGCTTTCGCCCATGGACTCCCCTGCCCCACCACCCAGCGGCACCACCGCGTGGCTGCGCAATGCGCTGGTGCTCACCCTGCTGGCAGGCGTGCCGGGTCTGCTGCTCGCCACGCTGATGCGTCCCGCCGTGGCCCCGCATCTGCCTGCAGTGGAAAAACGCAGCGACCTGGCCGATGCCGCGCAGCAGGTGGATGCGGCCTTTGAAAAACACTGGGCCGCGCAGGGACTCTCCCCGGTGCCGCGCGCGGATGCGCTAACCGTCGCGCGGCGTCTGTCGCTCGCGCTGACAGGCAGCATTCCATCCCTGGAGGAGGTGCGCGCTTTGGAAGCCCTGCCAGCCGAAGAAGTGGCCACGCGCTGGCTGGATCGGCTGCTCGGCGACCGGCGCACCGCCGACTACCTTGCCGAGCGATTCACCCGCGTGTTCACCGGCACGGAAGACGGGCCGTTTCTCATCTATCGCCGCCGCCGACTGGTGGAGTGGCTGGCGGAGGCGTTGCTGAAAAATCGGCCCTACGACCAAATCGTGCGCGAATTGGTCGCCTCGAACGGCGTGTGGACGACGAACCCGGCGGTGAATTTCATCACCGTGACCAACGAGAACCGAAAAGGCCCGGACGAGGTGAAGCTCGCCGCACGCGTCAGCCGCGCCTTCCTCGGCACGCGCATCGACTGCGTCCAGTGTCATGACGGCAAGCTCGGCAGTCCGTGGAAACAGACCGATTTTCACCAACTCGCCGCATTCTTCGGCCAGGCGGACTTTGCGCTCAACGGACTGCGTGACGACCCCAAAGACCGCTATCGCAACCGCTACCTCGGCGAGACTCAGGAGCATGAAATCAGCGCGCGTGTGCCCTGGCGGCCCGAGGTGCTGCCGACCAAAGGCACGCCGCGCCAACAACTCGCCGCATGGGTCACCGCGACGGAGAACCGCGCCTTTGCCCGCACCATCGTGAACCGCGTGTGGGCGCTGCTTTTCAACCGACCGCTGGTGATGCCGGTGGATGACATCCCACACGCGGGTCCCTTTCCGCCAGGCATGGAGGAGCTCGCGACGGACTTCATCGCGCACGGCCACGATTTGCACCGCCTCGTCCGTGTGATCGCAGCGACGCGGGTGTTTCAATTGCGCAGCGACAGCGGCGATGCGGGCCATCCAGTCGGCGCGGAGGCGGAGAAAGCGTGGGCGGCGTTTCCAGTCACACGCCTGCGACCGGAGCAGATGGCCGGCAGCATCATCCAGGCGGCCTCGCTCGCCACACTGGATGCGGAGACGCACGTGCTTTTCCGCCTGAAACGCTACGCTGACATCGCGAACTTCGTGAAGCGCTACGGCGACACTGGCGAGGATAGTTTTGAAGACGGCGGCGGCACCATCCCGCAGCGCCTGCTGCTCATGAATGGCAACATGGTCACCGACAATGTGAACTCGAACCCGCTGGTGAACGCCAGCTCCCGCATCGGCATGCTGGCACCGGATGCGCGCCACGCGGTCGAGGCCGCCTACCTTGCCATTTTCACTCGCAAGCCCTCCGCCGAGGAATCGACTCACTTCGAGTCCCTCGTGAACGCGGTGAAAGGCAAACGCCGCGAAAACGTGCTCTCCGACCTTTACTGGACGCTCATGAACGCGACCGAGTTTTCCTGGAATCACTGAACGCTCGGAGCGCGAGTATGGCTTTAGCCTACTCGCCTGTTTGAAGGCGGACTCGTGAGCGCCGAGACAAACCGAGGCGAGTGGTCTTCGACACACTCGCGCTCCAACGGGCGGCGCGTCGTTCCTCAAAAGCTACGCGCTGGTTCAAAGCACCGAAAGTTGGAGCGCGAGTATGGCTTTAGCCTACTCGCCTGTTTGAAGGCGGACTCGTGAGCGCCGAGACAAACCGAGGCGAGTGGTCTTCGACACACTCGCGCTCCACTTCATGCCGCCACCTCACCACGTGACCCACTTCGGCATCTCCGCCGGGCCGATCAGCAAGGTGATCTCACCTTTCGGCGGATGTTTTTGATAATGGGCGAGCACCTCCATGGCGCTACCGCGGCGAAATTCGGCGAATTTCTTCGTCAGTTCGCGCGCCACGACCACGCGACGCTCCGGCGCATGCGTGGCGGCCATCTGCAGCGTGTCGAGCACGCGGTAAGGGCTCTCGAAAAAGATGCTCGTGGCCTCACGCGCCAATGCGGCGGTGATCTCGCGTTCACGGGCGCCTTTTTTGTGCGGCAAAAAGCCGCCAAACCAAAACGGTGTGGTCGGCAAGCCACTTCCAGCCAGCGCGGTCAGCACGGCACTGGCTCCGGGCAGGCTGTCGATGAAAACACCGGCCGCTACGGCCGCGGCGACGAGCCGCTGCCCGGGATCGGACACGGTGGGCATGCCCGCGTCGGAAATGAGCGCCACGCTGCCACCGCCACGGATGTGATCGAGCAGTTGAGGCGTGCGCATCGCTTCATTGTGCTCATGCAGGCTTACCAGACGCGCTTTGAAGCCGAGATGCTTCATCAGCATGCCGGAGCGGCGCGTGTCCTCGCAAGCGACGAGGCCGGCGTGCCGCAGCACGTGCACCGCACGCGGCGTGATGTCACCGAGATTGCCGATGGGCGTCGCCACGAGGTATAAACCGGGCGCGAGACCGGATTGAGGGCTCAGATCGGCCAGTTCCAGCTCACCGAGTTCCTCCATGGAGTCCTCGACGCTGTCCAGCACCTCCAAGGGAGGCACCGTCACCTCATCCGAGGTTTCATCACCAGCCTTCGCAGAGCTCATTGGCGAGATTGATGGCCAGACGCTGCGCGGCATCCTCCAGCGCCTGCGTTTCGGAGAGCTGCATGTTTGGATCGCGGAAGATGAAGGACTCACCGATCGCGGTGTGCCTGTGCAGCACGCGTCCGTGGCGATCCTGCAGTTCGTAGGTCACCTCCAGCGTGATGAGCATCTGAGAGGTGCGCAGGATGTTCGAGCGGTCGGAGCGATACTGGCCGCGGCTGACATTGCGGATGGTGCCCACGAGCACGGCATCGGCCTTATCGCGGCTGACGAGCCGGTAGCTGCCGTGGTTCTGGATCTGTTTGATCACCGCGTTCGTCGTGTTCACGGCGACGCGCGGTTCCAGTGTCAGATTCTGAAATGCGGGAACGGCCAGCGTTTCAATGGAGCGGAGATGCTCCGGTTTCTGCCCGCCGAGGTGATAACCCGCACAACTGCTCAAAAGGAGGCAAACAGGCAGGGCGAGAGCGAGGAGGAGTTTCATGCGTCAGCGTGCGAAAAGGCGAAAAAGGGCGAAAAAGGGCGGAAAAGGGCGGAAAAGGGCGAAAACGGCATCGAAACGGCCGAAAATCACGAACCGGGCGGTTTTGGCGGCACAGGCGGAGCCGGGGCGGAAGGCGTGGGAGCCGCTGGTGCCGGAATCGAGCTGCCAGGAGCCTCAGGCACCGGCAGGAGGGATGGGCGCTCCGAATCCGGCAGCACCGGCAGCAGCGAACCAGGTGTCGCAGCCGCGCCGCCGGGCATCGCAGGCAGTGCAGGCTCGGTGAGCGGGATCGGCATGAAGCTGTCACTGCCAGAGCGCATGCTCGGGCGCTGGCCGAGGCGCTGGAGCTCCGGTGCCAGAGGGCCGACGTAGTCCGGACGGGATTTCAGATCGCGGGAGGCCAGTTTGGTGAAATCATTCTCGGTGGAGCCACGACGCGCATCCGCCACGCCCTTGGGATCTTCGGCGGCGAGCTCCGCGAGGAGCTCGCGGGCCTCCGCGGAGACTTCCGGGGAGCCAAATTTAAGCGCTTCATTGAGATACATCGCCGCAGCGGTGGTTTTGCCCGCACGCTTGTAAAACTTCGCCGTGGAGAGGCTCTTGTTGGCTTCCGCGGAGTTCACTTGGCTGAGGATTTGCTCCACCTCGGCCTTGCGCTCCCCGGAGGGATTCACCGCCATGTAAGTGCGCAGCGCGTCACGCGTGGCGGTGAGATTGGAGGCGTCTTCGCTGCGCTGGGCTGCCACGTTGCTGATGGAGCCGATGCGGAACTGCGCTTCCGAGGCCTGCGAGGTGCTGGGGTAGTTGTCCACGACCTTCTGGTAAGCCGCGACGGCTTTTTCCTTCTCGCGCATGTCCTGGTAGATCTCCGCGATGCTGAACTGGGCCAGCGGCGCGTATTTTCCGTAGGGCGCGTTCGAGATGATCTTCTCGTAGAAGGCGATGATGTCGTCCGAGTTCATCTTCAGCGGCACCAGCAGCAGGCTGCGCTGTTTTTTGCCGCCCTTGGCCTCTTCCGCGATCTCAAACTGCATCGCGACCGCCTCCGCGAAACGAGGGCTCTGGCGGTGATTGTCGATGAAAGTCTGGAAGGCCTCAAAGCCCTCCTCGATGTCGTTTTCCGTGTGGCGGACGATCACCGCGCGCTGGAAGGCCGCCTCGCCACCGCTCGGAGTGAAGGGGTAGTTTTTGACGATCTGCTCGTAAAGATTCAGCGCCCGACCGGTTTTGCCCGCCGACTGAGCCTGCTGAGCCTGGGCCAGCAACTGCGACGCGGCATACTCCTGGCCGGCGCGTTCATCCGCGGTGGGAGCCACCTTGTCCTTCTTACCGAAAATGAAGTCCAGCAAGGCCCAGGCCGGCGTCTGCACGGAGAGGAAGGACAGGGCAAGCGTGAGCAAAAGGGCCGGTTGTCGGCTAGGAACGGATAATTTCATCGCAGGCGATGGTAGGGGAGGGTTAAGGACCCGTCAAGGGGGCGGACAGGTCGCAAACAGGGTGGTCTGTGAGGCAGAAAACGCCCCCGCGCAACCGCTTCGACACCGGCCCGTTCACATCCGCACGGCTCGCCGCCCCTTCCCCGCCGGTTCAGCCCGCAAATCAATGACCCGCGTGTCCGTCCAGCGATCATGCCAGCCGCTCCCCTCGCTACCGAGAAAGGAAAACGGCTCAAACGGCACCAGCCGCGCCAGCGAGCGCAGGATGATCGTGCCCCAGCCCGGATGCAGCCCGTCCAGACCGATCACCTTCGTCCCGGTGATCAGCTTGCCGATGGTGCGGCCAAACAGGCCTTCCATCAGGATGAAATAAAGGCTCAGCAAAAGGGAGAAAAACACCCGTTCTTCGAGGGTGCCAAGGCTCTCCAGCCAGTCCTCCACCCCGCCTATCACACCGAAGGCCTCCAGCACTCCCGTCGCAGCAAAGAGCAGAAGAATGAAGCCAATCCCACAGACCAGATCGACGATGTAATTCAGGAAACGCTTCCCACCCGAGGCATCCGGATACTCGTAATCGTGAATCTGGTCTTCGACGCGCAGTTCGGCCTGCGGGGCAGCGTAGGGATTGGGTTCGTCGGGCGGGGTCATGTCGTCACCATTGGAAATCACTCAGCTCCGGCGGCGCGGGGCTTTTTCACCGGGCCGAGATCCGTTTTCAGCACTCGCTCCCGATCTGCAACCTGCTGCGCGATCATTTCCGCCGTCACGATGCCTTGTGAGAGCAATCCTTGCTCCACACTGGGCTGAATATAGCGAGCCTCCAGTTTGGCAGACTCAGGTCCCAACAATGGACGCAACGAAACCGCCATCTGATCGAGTTTCTGGCCTTCACGATGCCACTTCACGAGTTGCTTAATCTTTTCATCCGGCGCGGGAGCCGCGGTCTTGGCAAAGGCGTAGGTAAAGGCACCGAGCAGATCGCCCTCGGCACCGTCATGGCAGCGCACACAACTGGCGTCGGCACGCACCGCGCCCATCGCAAACATGACCTGCTCATTTTCCCAGCGGACCAGCTTCTCGCCCCCGCGCAGAAGCGAGAGCGCATGCTCCTCGAATCGGTTCAACGGATACGCTTCCGGCTTCGGGAGCGGTGAGGTGTCATCTTTCGCCCGCCTTTTGAGAAGCGGCGAGCGCCGGAAAAGCCAGGCCTGCGCCTTCGGCTCCTCCAAAGAACCGATGAGCCCCCAAGGGCGGGTCAGCGCGTATTCGCGGCCATTCAGGCTCCAACGAGAGCCTGCGTCACCATAAAAATCTCTGGCGACGCCGCCATGCGAAGCCAGTCTGGGATTGCTCAAATGGGTCACCAACATGCGTGACAATCCCAACTTCGAGGAAACGGCTAAAAAGCGGTTCACGGTGTCTTCATGCTGGTAGAGCAAGCGGTCCGCAGGATCGGATACCGTCACGCAGTCCTCTTTGAGACGCCCGGCTGCCAAGTGGCGCTCATCCTGCGAGCGCATGGCCTGGATCGCTTCGATCTCGATGCGCTGCGCCTCTTCGTCGGTCAACATCCGCGATTGCCCCCAAAGCGTCTGCGTGAAAAGCGCGCCAACCGTCCAGAGGAAAGTCCAAGTCGAAATTTTCATGCCGTGAGGCTACCCCGAACGGCCGTGAGCCGTCAAGACCTCACACCAGCTTCAACCGCTTCCGCATCAGCCACTCGACCGTCAGCAGCACGATTGCCGCGCCGAACCACCACCAACTGCTCCACAGAATCGTCTCCTTGGTGATGACTTGTTTGCGGTCGAGGCTTTGCAGGAGGTTCGGCAGGTCGGTGGCGGCTTGTTCTTCGCGCAGGAAGCGGCCGCCGCTGTTTTGCGCCATCGTTTCCAGCAGCGCTCGGTTCATCGTGAGCATCGCCCACTCGGGATTGCCGATGTCGGACACGTGCAGGCTCAGGCGCGCGTCGCCACGCGGCGTGGAGGGGCTTTCCGCGACGGCGACCTCATACGTGCCCGCTTTCAGCGGCGGGGTGAGCGCGCGGTAAATGCCGGCGTGCGTGGGATCGGCCTCAAGCTGCAGCGTGGCGACCTCCGTGCCGTCATGCAGCAAATACGCACGCGGCTGGGCATCGGCGACGATGTCTCCGGCGTCGTTTCGCACACGGACACGGATTTCGGAGGTCTCGCCAGGGCTGTAGCGCAGGCGGTCCGTGCCGATGGCGATGCGCTTTTGCTCAATCTGAAACGGCGGCGCGGCGATCCACGCGGCGAGCTGCATCCACAGCCGCTGATGATACAAATCGGCCACCTGGAAGCGCCAGCGCCACAACTCGTCCGTGCCGAGGTAAAGCACCGCGCCCGCACCGATCTGGCGGAAGATGATCGCGCTGCGATCGGCCTTCGCGAGCGTGAGCGCGGCCGTTTCCGGCTCCACCCACGAGTGCCAGTTCACCTTCGGCAGCGTGGGCCAGAGCGTGGCGTTCGCGCTGGGGCTATCGCTGAGGCGCAGCGCATCAAAACGCTGGCCATCCGTGGTCAAAGTGATCGCCGCGGGCGTCGCGGGCGTGGTGTTATTTAAAAAACGCACCGGCATGAGCGCGGCGGTCTTTCCTTTTGCCCACTCGCGCAGTTTGCCGCGCTGCCCGTCGATGAGGATGAGCCCGCCGCCGCGTTTTTCGACGAATTCGACCAGCCAGTCGAGATGCTCGCTTTTGAAGCGTGAAATCGACGCGTCGCCGAGGATCACGAGGTCGTAGCTGAGCAGTTCATCGCGCGTTTTTGGGAAAGCGGTCTGCAAACTGCCCTGCGCGGCATTTTCAGTCATGTCATCAAACACCAGCGTGGCCTGCCAGCGCTCATCGCGATCGAAATGGTTGTGCAGGTAGCGCGATTCCCAACGCGGGCGACCATCGAGGATGAGCACCTTGCGCTTTTTCTCCAGCAGATGAATCGCCAGCTCGCGTGCGTTGTTCGCGCGTGTTTTTTCGAGGCTGGCGGCGTTTCCGCTCGCGGCGATTTGGACCTGCACGCTGCGCAGCGTCTGATCCCGCTGGCCGGGCGGCGGCGGCGGCAGTTGCGCCACGGGGAAGACGAAATCAAAGGTCTTCTCGCCCTTGCCGTCCGCTTTGAATTCCTTCTGCCAAAGCACCTTTTTCTGGCTTTCGATGCGCACCGTCACCGGCGTGTCCTTCGGCATGCTGTCCTGGATGGTCACGCGGCCCTGGAAGTTCTCCTTGGAAAAAACCGACTCCGGCGCGGCGACCTCCAGCAGCGACAAATCCGGCGGCGGCACCTCCGTGCCGTAACCGATGGTGAAAACGTTCGTGCCGCTCGCTTTCAAAGCGGTGCTGAACTCCTCCGGCGAGCCTCCGGCGTTGTGCTGGCCATCGCTGAGCACCACCAGTGCCGTTCCAGCCGTCACCGGCCCCAGCGCCGCGCGCAGCGCTTGGTCGAGATTCGTGATCGGCGTGCTCGCGGGCAGATCAAAGGCCGCGGGCAGCTCCCCGGAAGTATCTTTGCCGCCCTGGCGATGCCACCACAGGCGCTGCGTGTTGTTCCCGCGCAGCGCGACGAGCTCCACGTCCTGCGTTTCGGCCAGTTTTTTCAGCAGCGGCGTCGTTCCTTTAAAAAGAAGGCTCTCCGCGCGCTGGTAGCGGCTGAGGCTCTTTTTGTCATCCTCACCATCCGTGAGCTGCATGCTCGCGGAGCTGTCCACCGCCACCACCACGCGTCCGAGCTGCCTCAAAGTGGTCACATGC
>Ga0315902_10006610_pt1 | contig 16014 bp, 15 predicted proteins | sample LakEriMetagenome_9_FD_203523 | JGI IMG/M metagenome (GOLD analysis project Ga0315902, IMG submission 203523) | Freshwater fungal communities from buoy surface, Lake Erie, Ohio, United States - Buoy 12 MA117 | ecosystem: Environmental > Aquatic > Freshwater > Lake > Lake biofilm | place: USA...
GCTGCGCCCCGTGCGCCTCCACGATGAGGCCGTGCGACGGGAACATCCCGTCGTAGTAGAGCCGGTACCCCGTGCGCGGGTTCCGAACCTCGTCGTGCGACCACTCCCACGCGTACCCCGCGCCCCAGAGCACATCCGACACCGCGTCGAGCACCCGCTTCTGGAACGCCAGTCGGTTGCGGGTCGGGAGGTTCAGGTCCCGACATGCACGCAGGATGGTCAACCACGAACACGACATCCCCTGCCCCGCCTTCGCGACCTCCACCCTCCCCTGCCTGTCCATGAACGGAACCAGGTCGTCGCGGGTGATGTGGATGGTCTGCCCTGAGCCACCGACCCTGGAACCGGATCGCTGTGCGTTGACCAGGGCACCAGGGAACCGGGACGTGTACCCGCCCACCAGGTGCGGGTGCGCACTCTGGATGTGCGACGTCAGGTTCTCCGCACGGTAGACCCCGCACTCCCGACACGTCACGTAGTCCGACGGCTCCGACAGCCCCTCCCACCGGGCGGCATCCTCCGCGATGTCCCCCAGGACGCGGCACACCGCGCACCGCAGGTCGTGGACCGTGGACGCCAACGACTTCGGGGCGTCCCACGGGGCGTCGCACTCTGGGCACAGCACCACCTTCGTGCCCGCGTGCCGACCGTCCGCGTGTGCCCGCCGCGCCGCCTCACGGATCGACTCCCGCTCCGCCGACGAACGCAGCACCAGGTCGGCACCGTGACGCGCACGGTACGCCTCCACCGTCAGGCCATGCACCCTGACGTGTCCCGACAGGTTCGACGACCGCAGGCCGCACTCGCGGCACACGACGAAGTCCAACCCCTCCACCTGCCCCTCGAACGCGGCGGCATCCAACCCACGCTCGTACTCGATGTGCGCCTCGTCCCCCGCCTCACGACGGTGCCTGAGGTGCGTCGACATGCCCCGCACGCCGTCCACCCGCAGGCCGCACACGGGGCAGTCCCGGTCGCCACTGCACCCGTCACACACGAACGCCGACCGGTCCATGTGCGCCACGCGGTTCGCCTTCACCGGGACCACGACCCCGCACGCGGAACACGGCACGTCCACGTCGCGGTACGTCCGGTTCGGGGCCAACGAACGCGCCACCGCGGACGCGGCGGCGGACTGCAACCGCCGACCGCGCTCCGCGAACGCATCCTCGCCGTACATCCCCTTCCACCGGTCACGCAGGGTGTTCGGGGACATCCCCATCCGGGCCGCTGCCGCCTTGAACGGCTCCCCGGACTCCCACGCCGCCGCCAGGTCCGCGTCCGTCGCCTTCGATGCGGGTCGACCCATCCGAGACTACCACCGTGTTGCCGGTAGTTTAGTCCCGAACGTGGCGGGTGTCAACCTGCCCGATTGGTCGGCGGGGTGGAGGCCCCATCGACACCCCCGTCAGACGAGAATGCCGATGGGGACGACTTCCTACCGTGCCGACAGGCTGCTCCGCAGGTTGAAGGTGCAAATAATGTAGAGCAACGGGAACACGGGCTGAATGTACGCTTCCACTTCGGCGGTGGTGGGATCGTCGGCGGAGACGTTGGCGGAGACGCCGGTGTAGGCGGCGAGGATCTGGGCGTCGACGAGGCCGCGGAGGGTGGCGGTGAGTTGGCCCTCGATCTGGGACAGGATGCCGGGGAGGAACTTGGTGCCGATGTACCGTTCGAGGGTGGTGCGGGACTGGCGCTGGGTCTCGTCGACGATCTGGATGATGGTGGGGAGCTTGGTCAGGATGGTGGACATGTCCGTGGTGAGTCCCTGGCGGACGCGGAGGACGGGGGTGCGGTCCTCGATGACGGTGATGCCCCTGACGGCGACCTGGTTCTGTTCGACGGCGTCCAGGGTGCGGGCGAGGCGGGTGGCGCCGACGAGGCGCTTGCCGGTCCAGGGGGTGGCGACGTCGGTGTTCGGGGACACGACGGACCCGGCGAGCATGGCGGCCATGTACGTCCCGTCGACGACCGTCTGCTCGTCGGGGGCACCGCCGGGCTGCGGGATGGGGACGATCATCACGTCGGGGTACACGAGGCGGAACCGGGTGCGGCCGATGGCCGAGGCCCAGTTGCCCGCCGTGGTGAGGGTCGTGCCGGACCCGAACCCGCACAGGGCGGTGCGCTCGGCGCGGTGGCGGATGTCCGACTGGATGTCGCAGTGGCGGGACAGGTACTGGAACAGGTCGAGGTTGTCGCCCTTGAGCGGGACGAGGATGTCGGGCAGCGTGCCGCCGGGCAGCGGACCCTCGAGGTCGTCGATGGCGTTGCGGTACGCGGTGGCGGACGCGCGGGTGCCGTTGTCCTCGTCCTTCTGGACCTGCTTGATGCCGACGAGGACCGCGCCGTTGAGGATGGCGAGGTACGCCGCCAGGGTCACGGGGTTGTCGGTCGAGAGCGGGCCGTAGGTCGCCTCGATGGCGGAGAACTTCGTGAACAACTGCGTCTGGTAGTCCTGCTTCCGGTACTGGTACGAGACGTAGTACAGGTCGCCGACGGCGGGTTCCTCGCCGGACCGGGCCATGGTGTCGACGGTGGCCGAGTCGCCGACCGTCACGTTGATGGTGTTGGTCACCAGCAGTTCGACGCCGGGGATGGCGTTGGTCGGGAGGTTGGAGTCGGTGACGGCGGCCTGGCGGACGCGGATGGTGAAGTACTCCGTCGCCGGGTACAGGCTGCCGCCCGTGCGGGGGAGCACGGTGAACGTGAGGCCCGTGACGAGGTCGCGGTACGTCTGCCCGACCACGCCGTCCTGGCCCGTGCCGCCGTTGAACACCGAGGTGTTCGCGGAGCCGGAGCCGTTCGGGTCGGTCGAGGTGACGTAGAACCCGGACACGCCCGCCTCGCCCACGGCACCGTCGCCCGACGCGGCACCGAGGCCCGTGCCCTGGCGCAGGGCGTCGTTGGACGTGGCGGTGCGGAGTGCGACGGACGACGTGGTGCCGAGGCCCGCGTTGGCCTGGGACTGGACGGTCAGGTACTTCGCGCCGCCGGCGTCCGTCGTGACGTAGGCGAGGGCCTCCGCCGCGAGGTAGGTCGCCGACGGGCTGTCCCAGGACAGGATGGACGTGGCGACCGTGGCGGCCACGTGGCCCATGAGGGCGGACGCGAGGTTCTGCGCCGACGGGAGGACGCGGGCGGCGACGTCGCCCGCGGAGAACCCGAGGACCCCGTTCGCGCTGCCGTCGCCGATGGACACCGCCGAGGACGCCGTGTCGAGGAGGCTGACGATGCGGAACGCGGCGCCCTCCTGGACGCAGCGGCTCGACGCGGAGCCGAGGCCCGCGGCGGTCATGGCGGCGCGGATCTGCCCGATGACGGAGTTCGCGCCGCTGCCGGGGCCGACCGGGACGTCGGCGGACCCGCCCGACGGGATGGCCGTGCCCGTGTCGTCCGTGAAGACCACGGTGACGGGGACGCCGTCGACCGTGAACTTGAACACGTTGTTCTGGTCGCTGGTGCCGCCCGCCGCGTAGAAGGTGACGATCGGCTGGCCGTCGGCGTTCGCCACCACACCGGCGGAGTACTGCCCGCCGGCCCACCCGACGTACCCGGCGATGGACGCGGGGAGGACCGACGCGCGCTGCGCGGCGGGGACGGTGGTGTTCGGGGTCAGGCCGACGTTGGTCGACCCGTTGCCGCCCAGGAACGTGATGCCGAGGCCCGTGCCCAGGGACAGCGGGTGGACGGTGCCGAATCCGGGGACGACGCGGTTGCGGAGGATGATGCGGTCGTGGGTCAGCGCACCCGTGTTGTCGCCCGCGATGGAGTACCGGCGGGCGATAGGGGCGTCGAGGACCTTCGTCTGGGACGCACCGACGATGCCCGTGTCGATGCCCGCCACGACCGCGAAGTCGCGGGCGGGGGATGCGTTCGTGACGAACTCGAGGTAGCCGGCGTTGTCGCCGACGGCCTTCGTGAGCGCGAACACCATGCGACCGCTCGAGTCGGCGGTCACGGCGACCGTGAGGCCCGCGAACCCGACGCCGAGGGTGCCGATCTGGGCGGCGACCTGGCCGTCGACCTCGGCGGCGAGGGCGGCGGCGTTGGCGTAGGTGCCGGGGGTCAGGGTCGCCGTGAGCGTGCCGGACGCACCGGCGACGTCGCCCGTGTAGTGGAACGACAGGCGGTCGTACTCGCCACCGGCGACGGTGAACGCACCCAGGAACCGACCCGCGGCGGCGAACCGGGCGGGGGCGGAGGCGGCGGACGTGTTGATGGCGTTCACGTAGTCGTCGAGGGTCGAACCCGCACCCGACGCCGCCGTCGCCGCGAGAACCACGCCGTCCACCGTGAAGTTCAGGGTGTCGTTCGTGGCGTCGATGTCGTAGGTCGTCCCGCCCGACGAGGCGAGGTACGCGACCTCGGACCCGACCATCGCCGCCGTGAACCCCAGGTTCGGGGCCGCGGCGTCGGGGCACGGGGTCGTCAGGTCGATGCCCGCCGCACCGTTGGCCAGGGCCGCGCCGTCCACCAGGAGGCGGAGCTTGTCGGACGCGGCGTTGACCGTCGCGTAGTCGCCCGCGAGCGGGAACGTGTAGACGGCGGGGGTGGAGTCGGTCGCCGCGAAGGTGACCGACACATCCTCCTCGACGGGGGCCTCGTAGAGGGCCGTGGAGAACGGCGTCTCGAACCGGGCATCGGGCTTGCGCTCCGACCCGGAGGGGAAGTTGACCGTGACCGTGGCGAGGCCCGAGGACTTCAGCCCGAAGGTCGGGGTCAGCAGGTACGTGCCGCCCTCGTTCTGGACGGTGTACGCACCCGTGCCCGACTGGCCCGCCGTCGTGACGACGAGCGAGTAGACCTGGTCCTGGATGGTGTTGTAGTAGAACGTCGCGTAGACCGTCGCCCCGGCGGGGACGGGGTCCTTCAGCGTGACGGTGTTCGTCGCGCTGTCCACCTTCAGGACGGTGACGCGGCCCCGGTCGATCGCGTCCTGCGGGCCGTAGCCCCAGTACGCGAACACCAGGTCGGGGCGGTCCGTCGGCAGGTCGATGCGCCCGTTGCTGACCGTCTGGAACAGGGAGGACCCGAGCGGGCTGCCGCGACCGTTGCCCGTCGTCGGGGTGAGCGGCAGGACGAACTTCGTGCGGGACTCGACCGCCGGGTTCACGGTCGTGTCGACGAATGCGGCGCACGGCTCGAGGTAGGTGCGGGTGTCGACCAGCGTCGCCGTCACCTGGGACGAGTTCAGGTACTCCGACCCGGTGGTGTGCGTGCCCGACGCGACGATGGCCGCCGTGCCCCACACGATCTTGTCGTCCTGAAGGGTGAAGTCCACCCCGTCGGTGTAGTCGAACCGACCGGGGGCGATGCCGCACTGGGTGATGTCCAGCACGTCCACGTGGGCCAGGTAGTCGAACGTGTCCTGCCAGGTGTTGAAGTAGTACTGGACCGTGACCGTGGACCCGTCCGCCGGGGCGAACGCCAGGGTGACCGCGCGGCTGGCGCCGTCGACGGACACGGGGATGACCTGGACGCCGTCGACCTTCACGGTGACGCTCGCCGGGTCGGTCGTCGTGACGCCGCCGTTCGACCCGTCCACGATGGGACCGTTGAAGGTGTAGAACGTGCGGGTGCGCGCCGTGTCGGTGCCCGCGACGAACCCGAGGGTCGAGTTCGCGTTGCCGTTGCCGACGACGATGTCCCGGTCGGCGACGAGCTTGACGCCCGTGCCGCCGTAGTTGTTGACGAAGGTCGACGCGACCAGGGACGTGGTCCCGGCGGCGGCGTTCACGAACGCGGCGACCTGGGCGGCCGTCCACGGCGTCGCGCCCGAGTCGGGGATGGTGACCGTCACCGCCGTCCCGTCCACCGTCAGGGACAGCGTGTCGTTGTCGCCCGTCGAGATCTCGAAGGTCTCGCTGCCGAGGCCGTACACCGTCGCGGCGTCGGCGGTGACCTGTGCGGACAGGTCGTCGGTGACGAGGGTGTCCGTGCGCTTGAAGAAGTAGGTGATGCGGACGTTGTCGTCCGCGTTCGGGCCGAACGCCAGTTCGACGATGCCGTTCGCACCGTCGAGGTAGGTGACGACCACGGGCTCCCCGTTCACCGTGACCGACACGCTCGAAGCCTTCGTCGCCGTGGTCCCCGTCCCGTTGCCGTTGACGATCGGGTAGTGCCGGACCTGGACGCGGCGGCGCTCGCCGTCGAACGCACCCAGGGTCACCGCGCCGGACTGACTGACCGACACGACCGCGCGGTTCGCCAGGTCCTCCTGGACGATGCGCTGGTCCACCGTGGACGAGGAACCGCGCACGACCTCGAGGTCGCCCTGGAAGAGGATCTCGGAACCGGTGCCGATGAAGGTGGGGATGCGGAGCCCGGCCAGGACCCCCTGGACGGGGCTCTCGAACAGGGTGCGCGTGTAGACACCCGGCGGGGCATAGATGCTTCCAGGAAACGACACGGTGAACCCCATTGTTCAGAGGAAAGCCCGCTTGAAGCGAGCATTGTAGCAGGGCGAGATGCGGAGACGGGTGGTACGGTGGATGTGACCCTACCACCCCGTCAAGGTATAGGCCGCCTAACGCGCGGTGCTGTGCTTATAGAAGCCGGGGGGCATGGACACCTACATCATCTACAAGGCGACTGCCCCCAACGGGAAAGTCTACATCGGCCTCACCAAGCACACCCTCGAAATGCGCAGGAAGCAGCACGAGTGGGTCATGTTCAGAGAGAAACGGCATTTCTACAACGCCCTCCGGAAGTACGGGGCGGACATGCTGTGGGAGGTCCTCGAAACAGGGGAGGGGCGCGAATGGGCCGTCGGCAGGGAAGAGCACTACATCGCACACTACAACAGCCTCAACCCGAACCACGGGTACAACCTGACCAAGGGTGGGGACGGCACACTGGAACTTCGGGCGAACACCCGTGCCCTGATGTCCCTTTCGGCTAAAAACCGAAGGGTGACCCACAATCAACTGGCGAATCTGAAGTACGGACGTGTTTCCCGCCCACACTCTGAAGCGACGAAACAACGACTGCGCGCATTGGGGACGGGCCGTCAGGCTTCCGAAGAAACCCGCGCCGCCATGTCCCGTGCGAAGAAGGGCGTACCTCATGGCCACACACACAAGCTGAGGATGCAAATGGCCCAAGCACACCCCGTCCTACGCGATGACGGCCGTCCTTTTTCGTCGGCGCGACGGGCGGCAGTGCTGATGGGGGCGGCAAACGACGATGCCGTGGCCAAGGCTCTGCGCCGTGGCGGCACGTGTGGAGGTTTCACCTTCAGGGCCATTCCGCAGGAGGAGTACGAGGTCGCCCTCATCGCTTGGGATAAGAAAGTCGCCGAAGGACACACGGAACGGGAGCCCGTGTGGACACGCTCACGCGCGGGACACAGGCACAACCCCACAGTTCGGGCGAACATGTCGAGGGCAAAGAAAGGCAAGGTTCACACACCCGAACACCACAAGAACCGTATCGCGGCGATCAGCAAACGGGTTCTTCGATCAGACGGTCGAACCTTCGATTCCATCCTGAAGGCGGCTCAGGACATGGGGTTGACGCCTGGACAGATCACGTACTCCATCAGGACGGGGTGTTCCCGTGACGGGATGACTTTTTCCTGGGCCTGAACGAGCGGAGACTACGGCTATCCACCCTTCTTTTCTGCCTGGATGGCCTTCTGGACCTCCGCGCCGATGGCACGGCCCGCCTCGGACGCGGCGCGTTCGGCGGGTTGCATCACGCGGTACGACCCGTCGGGGTTGCGCGACAGGTCGTACCCGGTCGACCCGGGGTTGTCCGCGATGACCCTGCGCTTGCGGTCCATCCGCTGGCCGATGTGCTCCCACCGCTTCGCCGCGTCGCGCCCGATGGTCTTGTCGTAGTTCCAGTCGTCCGACGTCCCGGTGTTCGACGGGGCCGTCCCCCGCGTCTGACTCGCGGGGTGGTTGAACGTGAACGCCGCCGCCGTGACCATCCGTCGCGTGGACGCGCCGCAGTCGAGGCAGTCCTGGGGGGCGTCGATCTCCGACATCCTGCGCAACCGGTCGAACCGCAACCCGCAGGCATCACACTGGTACTCGTACACGGGCAAGGCGAAGTCCCCCTCGGTCGATTGTACCGCGACCGGTCCGACCCGCCCCCGGCCGGTGTACCCGTGGTGTGCGATGAACCCACCCACCACCACGGAGGACACCATGGACACCATGGACATCTACACCGCAACCGGGATCGCCGAGGGCTGGATCGAGACTGACTCCGAGGAGGAGGTCGTCGAGGCGTGGCAGCGCCTCATCGACACGGGCCTCGCCTGGCGGCTCCAGGGATGGTTCGGGCGCACGGCCCAGAGCCTCATCGCGGCGGGGGTCTGCACCCCGGCGGGTGCCCGGTGATCGTCGGGTTCATGGGGCCCGTCGAGGTCGGCGAGGTCGTCGCCGTGGGCCCCGGCAGCGTCCTGCTGGGCCGCGACGGGAAGTTGTGGGCGGAGGACCCGGCCGCCCTGAAGTTCGGGCTGTACGAACTGCCCGACGGGATCACCTTCGCGGAGTGGTTGCGCCGCCCGAACCACTACCGGGTCCTGTCGGCGGGGAACACGGACGCATCGCTCCCGGCGTCCGCGTGGATCGACCTCGTGGACGCGGAGGACGACCTCCTCCGGCTGTGGGTCCTGGGGCGGCTGGCGTCCTACCAGGGCCAGAGCAAGTTCTGGGTCAGCCTGCGGGACCAGGTCCGGAACTGGCTGACGGAGCCGAACAGGATCCGGTGGGACAGCCCGCTGTCGAAGAAGCAGTGGGACGCCGCCATGAAGGTGCCGGCATCCCAGGAGAACGGGCGGCGGGCGATCGACGTGGTGGTGAACGGGTCGGACCTGCGCACCCTGTCGGAGGCAGCCCGGGACCCGATGGGCGCCGTGCTCGCTCAGGCGATGCCCTCGTAGGTCCCACCCGGACCGACGAAGAACGGGTCCTCGACGGCGCGCAGGCCGAGGTCCGCGAGGGCGCGGATGGACGTCGCCGCGTTGCCCATCGCGGCCAGTTCGTCGTCCGACATCGCGGCCGTGGCCCGGATCTGCGCGTCGGTCTGCGGCAGCGCACGGCGGACGGTCGCGGCGAGGGGGACGTGGATGGACCAGTCCGCCTGGAGTTGGACGCTGACGGACGCGTTGTAGTAGTAGTCGTCGCCGTTCTCGTCGTACGCCTCCTCGGACTCGCCCCCCATGCTGACGGTGGAGATCTCGATGCCCTCCATCGACAGGCGGCTGCGGGCGATGCCCCACAGGTACATGACCGTCAGATCGACGATCTCCTGCTGCGCGTACACGTCGCGGGCCACCACGTCGAAGTCGAGGCTGAGTTCCCACCGGCCGCCGTACTCCAGGGCCGTGGACTCGCGCCGCGCGGTGACGACGACGGCCATCCTGTCCCCCGCCTGCACCCGACGGCCGAACGCGAGGACGGCACCGGGGATGGCCGTGTGGTTCGCCTGCATCTGGACGATGGGGTGCGGACCCGTCGTCGGGGCGACGTACCGGTAGTCGGCGGACAGCGACCCGTTGCGCGGCAGCGGCTCCGCCAGCGTCACGGTGCCGTTGTCCGCGTCGAGGGTGTAGTTGGTGCCCTCGAGGAGTTGGATGGCCCCCGGCATCTCGTACAGTCGCATCGACCCCGCGAGGACGGGGTTCTGCGTCTGGTAGGTCAGGTCGTCCACCTTCACGAGCGTCTCGTCGTTCACGTCGATGAGGGGGTCGACGTAGAACTGGAAGGAGTCCTCCTTGCTGTACGGGGGGACGGGCGACTCGGCCCGCACGACCTCGATGTAGTAGACGCCGGGCTGGGTGGGGAACGAACCCCCGTTGCGCTGGATGGCGAGTTCGTCCTCGCGCACCCACTCGACGGACAGGCCGGGCGAGTCGCCGACGCGGGCCAGCATGACGTGGGACTGGACCGTGCCGACGAAGTTGTCCGCGGACAGGGCCACCTGGTTCGCCGACGACGTCTTCAGGATGATGGCGTACTGGGGACGCTCCCGGAACGAGTACTTGCCCTGGATGTGGTCCACCAGGTCGCGGTACTGGGGCTGCGCGGACCAGAAGTCCCGCAGGACCTGGATCATCCGCCGCTTCACCTGCTCCGTCATTCGGTAGTACATGGTCAGGCCTCGGGCATCGCGGACCGGGAGACCTTCTCGTCGATCGCCTGGTCGATGATCTGCCGCAGTCCGACGAGGTCGTCCAGGGACGCCGTCCCGAGGCGGTCGACCATGTGGTGCTCCGTGATGATGATGGAGCAGTCCACGGGCATCGCCGACACGACGGCGTCGCGGATCCCGTCGACCGAGTCGACGTCGGCCTCGGGGCCGAGGCGGACCCACAGCACGTCGCCGGACCGCATCCGGACGACCTGGGCCATGACGGTGTCGTACAGGCTCACTCGTACTCCTGGATGGCCTGGAGCAGCAGGCCCTGGGCGATGGCGCCGAGGGGGTCCTTTGCGTGGCGGACCTCGGACACCTCGAACGGCAGCTTCTTGCGGCGGGTCTCGAGGACCTGCTGGAAGAACTCCGTGAACCCACCCGCCATGCTCGTGCCGCCCGCGATGACGATGGGGATGGGGCGGGGCACGGCGAACTGGCCGCGGACGCGGGCGAACTGCGCCGTGATGTTGTCCAGGGTGTACTCGATCAGGCTCTTGTAGTAGACGGCGAGGGCCTCCTGCTCGCGCCCGGTGGGCCGCGTGAGGTCGATGCCGCCCTCCTTCAGGGCGCACATGCGGGCCTGGGTCGACCCGACGGCCTTCGCGGCACCCGCGTCGATCCAGTCGCCGCCGCGGGCGACGGAGAACGACATCCCCTCGATGGTGTTCACCGCCAGGGCGACGTTCGACATGCCGGACCCGAACGAGATGCCGACGCCGCTGAAGCCGTCCTTGGCCGTCTCGTTGAACACGACCGCCATCGCCTCGTTCGACGGGACGGCGCGGTACCCGCACTCCGTCACGATGCGGCCGAGGACGCCCTGGTGGTAGATGATGTCGCGGTCGGGCGCGTCCACGGGGGCGGCGGGAACCGAGTAGTAGCACGCCTCGTTCGGCTCGGCGGGGTCGCCGAGCACCTGGCGGATGAGCAGGCCCAGCACCTCGAGGGCGTCCAGTTCGCCGGCGGCCAGCAGACCCTGCGACAGGGGGCGGCGGGCCTCCTTGCCGAACACGTTGGCGATCTCCAGGGCCTTGTCGCCGACGATGAGGAGTTCGCCGCCGCGCTCGAAGAAGTCCACGCCCGACAGCTTCAGCATCCGCTTCGCGGACGGGTCCAGGTCCAGGAACGCGTCGCGGACGCGGCGCGTCTCGACGCCCTTCTCTGTGCGCCGGGCGGACACGATGTTCATGGTCCCGATGTCGACGGACACGCCGCGGAACGGCGTGGTGGGGGCGGTCTTGCTCATGGGGGTGCTCCGTGGAGATCAGTTCGAGGACTTGCGCCTGCGGGTGGCCTTCAGCGCGGCGGCGGCCTCGTCGAGGTCGGCACCACCCGACGACGTCTGCGCGACCGTGATGGTCGCCGCGTCGCCGGTGGGGACGATGTTGCTGGGGATGTAGACCGGGGCGTCGCCCGCGACGGTGGGGGCGGGTCCGGCCACGGGACCCGACGGTCGACCGCCGGGTACCAGCGCCCCCGACTTGATCAGACCCTCGATGGCCCTCGACACCCCCCGGGCGATGGCGTCCTCGATGGCGCCCGCATCGACGGCGGGTGCGGCGGGTGCGGCGGGTGCGGACGGTGCCGCGGGTTCCGGCGGCACGGGGGCCTGCACCACCCACGGGATCGCCCGCCCGGACCGCTGGGCGCGGTTCATGCGGACGTTCGGCGGGGACGGGGATCGGCTCACGAGGCACCTCCGGGCGTACAATACCGACACCGCCCCGGAGCGGACGGCCAGCAGCAGTTCCACGGAAGACCGGGCGGACTCCGCGGACACCCACACCGATTCCCCCCGACGGAGGATGAGGCCCATGTCGGCGATCCGGTACTCGGGGCACATGCACTCGATGCGGGCTTCCCACTCGATGGATGCGTTCTTCACTTCTTCACCAGGTTCGTGAACTGGTTGAGGGCGGCATCCCCCAGGGCCTCGGCTGCGACGTCCGCGACGCGTTCCCGCGCCCGCCTGAGCGCCACGTCGAGGAACCGGTGTCGCAGGAACCCCGGGTGGACCCACGGCCGGTCCCCCGGACCGGGGGTGGCGCGCAGGACCACCGTACCGTCCGCCCGCTCGACCGGGACGACGGGGACGCCGGCAGCGCGGGTCAGCCACGGCATCGGGTACGGGGACCGGCCCTCGACGAGGGACCGGATGAACGGGTAGGTGCAGACCACCTCGACCGTGCGCTGGCCCCGGACGCGTGCATGGAAGGAGTCGAAGAACGAGTCCGTGTTGGGGAGGGTCAGCGGCTGGCCGTTGCCCCGGGTCCGGGGGGTGGCCTCCTCGCGGGCGGCACGCCGCACCTCCTCCTGGAGGATGGTCGACATCCGCGACACCAGGTCCGCCGTGGCCTCCGCGCCCACGGACCGCGCCCACGCGCCCATGTACGCCCCACGGACGCGGAACTGGACGACCTGGTCGGGCTTGGTGGGCTTGAACCTCACGTGCCACCGCCCTTGCCGCCGTACGTCGTGTTCGCCCACACCGGGGTACGGCCGCGGATCTCACGCCCGTCGGGGATCCGCGGGACCTCGGACCCCATCGGGGTCGCCTGGTAGTCGAACCCGGTGGGGTACGGGTCCGCCTCGACGCAGGCGGACTTCTCCGGGTTCGTGTACCGCGTCTCGGGCCAGGGCAGTTCGTCCGTGCCGGTCACGGGGACGCGGTACCGGATGTCCTGCTCGTCGAGGTACTGGATGTTGAAGTGCTGCTGGAGCGGCAGCCCGCGCACCGACGGGCGGCGGACGGGGCCGACGCTGTACCGCTCCCCCGTCTGCTTCACGATGAAGTCGCGCTGGGTGATGGACGGGTTCTCCGTCGTCCACACCTCGTACTGGTGCTCCAGTCGGCGGCCGTTCGGCGTCTGCGTCACCCGCCGGTCGGCCTCGTCGGGGGCGATGATGATGTCCGTCGGGCCGTCGTACCCGCCGACGTACCCCGTGCCGAAGCACGTCACGCACCGCGCGGACGGCTGCTGGCCGTACTCGCGGGTCACGGGGTCCAGGTAGCACGGACACGGGAGGCCGGACACCTTCTTCTTGAACAGCTTGACCCGCTCCCCGCCCTGCTCGAGGATCCACAGGTTGCGCCGCTTCGCCTCGCGCCAGATCCAGTCGACCGTCTCGACCTCGGCCAGGCCGACGGGCGGGCAGTACCCCAGCGGGGTCTCGACCAGGCCCGACGGGGACGTCCCCGTCGGGTCGATGGCGACCGTCGTCACGCGGTAGAACACCTGGTTCGTGCGGTCCAGGTCGGTGGGGATGAGGTTCGCGTTGTACCGGTAGGTCAGCGTGACGGTGGACTGTGGCGTCGGGAGGACGGGGGGCACCCACCGCTCGCGGGACAGGTCCCACGTCCGCTGGTTGATGAGCGTCACGTCCCCCGTCGGGCCGAACACCGCCTGCACCGGGACGACGACGCCGTCGATCTTCAACGTGACGTCGGACGGGGCGTTCGCCGCCACGGCCTGGCCGTCCGCCTTGACGACGGGGGTGAACTTGGCGCGGAAGATCCAGTCCGCGTTGTTCGGGTCCGTGGCCTTCGACAGCCAGTCCCCGTCCCACCGGACGACCTCCTCCTCGATGAGGGTGTTGTCCACCTGGTCCCGGTACGCCAGCGACCCGATGGGGACGCGGTTCACCCGGACGTACGGGCCGCGCTGCCCGTTGTCCGACCGGTAGATGTTCACCCCGACGATGGTCCACGCCGTGTTGTTCACCGGGGGGCACGACGCGTCCCCGACACCGTTCGACAGCGACGGCCCCGACAGCGCCAGGTGCGCGGAGTCCGTGGACATCGTGACGGCGTTGCCGTCCGTACCGGCGACGGCCGCGACCAGTTGCACGATGTCGGCGGACACGGTTGCGACGACGACACCGGTGAGGTGGTTGACTGGGTCGTTGATGGCGTCGGCGATGGACGCCGCCGTGTCGAAGTTCGTGGGCCCGACCCGGAACGTCCCCGGGCCGCGGGGGTCGACCGTCGCGGACAGCGTGACCAGGCCGATCGACAGGGTGTCGGCATCCGCACCCCCCGTCAACGTGACACCCGACGGGACGACGAGCGGCGTGTCCGTGGACAGCGTGACCCCGTTCCCATCGACGCCGTCGGCCACGGAGACCAGGGCCACCGTGTTGCTCGCCGCGACCGCCGTGGCGACCCCCCACCCGGACACGGACCCGCCGTTGATGGCCGCAGCGATGCCAGCCGCGACCGCCGTGGCGGACGGGCCGGACCCGTCGAACGTGTCGTCCCCGGGGACGGGTGCCGCCGCCACCGACGTCAGCACCACACCGCCGATGGTGACCGTGGCCCCGACGGGGACCGGCACGGACACGACCGTCAGCGACCCGGATGCGCGCTGGAGCGTGTCCGGCACACCCGTCACCGTGACGGTCCCGCCCGCACGGGTCGGGACGATGGACCCACCCCCCACCATGATGGTCGACGGGTCGTCCCACCGCAGGTCGACGTACCCCACGCGGAACGCGGAGAACACCTGGAGGTTCCGGGGCGGCCACGGGAACGACCCGGGCAGCGTCGTCCACCCGGCGACGCTCACGGGTCCACCGTGCGGACGGACCCGTCGCGGCCCACGGCCCACCCGGTCCCGGCGGGGATCCCGAGGCGCGCGGCGATGGACTCGAGGACCCGGGTCGACTCGACCTCGATGGCGCCCACGGACGCCACCAGGCGGTGCCGCTCGACCTCCAACTCCCCGATGCGGCGCAGGGTGGCGTCCATGCGGGCCTGGACGTCCTCGAGCGCCCGCACCTCGGACACGGTCAGATCCCCGATGGTGTGCGCGTCGGCCAAGACATCCCCCGCGTCAGCCACGCCCGATAGGTCCGAAACCGCGTGGCACCGTGTATCGTACCGCGGAGGTGTGCATGGCCGTGACGGAAGCGGAGTCGGACTTCATCGAGGAGCGCGCCCGGGAACTGCTCGTGGGGTGGGCGGACCACCAGGTGCGGTTCGGGTCGCTGGAGACGCGCCCCGCCACGCTCGTCGACCCGTACCTGACGGCGGCGGTCGGGAAGGGGTGGCTGTCCGTGAAGGGCGACCACCCGAAGGTGCTGGCCAAGGGGTTCGCGGCGGCGGCGGCCTACCTGCGCCGCTGAACCTTGCCGGACTTCACGTCGCGCAGCAGTTCGTCGATCTGTTCGTTCAGTTCGTCCACGTCCCCCTCCCTGAGGAGGATGGGTTCGCACAGCGGACCCTCGGGCGCCGGGTCGGCACCGACCGGCACCGACGCGTGCGCGGCCGACCCGGTGTCCCCGTCGGACCCCACCCCCGAGTGGGCCGCGCTGTCGCCAGCATGGAATGACTCGAACGGGACCCCGCCCCGCTCGATGTAGGCGTGGCCGCTGAACAGCGCCGTGGCGGTGGCCACCAGTGCGGCAACACCCCCAGCGACGATGCCGAGGACGCTATCGTCCAAGGAGTGAACGAATCTCATCGAGCCTCCCGTTCGCCATGTCGATCTTGCCTTCCAGCCGGGCCATGTGCACGGCGGCCTCCTGGACGTCCTTCTTGACCGCGTCGAGTTCCTTCGACTGCTCGCGAAGTTCGTCGATGTGCATCTGCATCTGGATGATGCGCTCGTCCTGGAGCGCGTTGTTCACCTGGAGGTTGATGGCCCACCCCAGCAGGGGCAGCACGGCAAGGGACAGCAGGTCCTTCACCAGGGGCCAGAAACGGAACCCGTCGGGCGGCGTGTTGGAAGGTGCGGATGCCACATCAGCCTCCCTGGTACTTCAGGTAGCCGTGAAGATCGCGCACGGTGCCGGCGGCCTGTGCCGCCTTCGCCTCGAACCAGTCGGGAAGCGGCCGACCGGCGGGAACGGCGTCGGCGAGTT
>Ga0315902_10006614_pt1 | contig 16008 bp, 19 predicted proteins | sample LakEriMetagenome_9_FD_203523 | JGI IMG/M metagenome (GOLD analysis project Ga0315902, IMG submission 203523) | Freshwater fungal communities from buoy surface, Lake Erie, Ohio, United States - Buoy 12 MA117 | ecosystem: Environmental > Aquatic > Freshwater > Lake > Lake biofilm | place: USA...
TTCAGATTGCAGTTGAAAAAAGGCCAGCCATTCCGAGAACTCCCGTGGACTCATCTGCTCAATGTCAGAGAGTGGCCTCGATAACCGATAGGCCAGCGCTAACTGGTTGTATCGGATGGGGTCTCGTCTAAGTTTCCCTTGGCTTCCTCGATGGATTGGTAGAAGTGTTTTTCCACCGCGTCATTGATGCGCAGGATCACCCGCACATCGCCATATTTGAGCATTTCCTCGCGCTCATTCAGGCTGAAGATGCGGTTGCCGTCCTTGTCGCGTGCCTTCACGATCAGTGAATAAACGGCATTCTCCACCGAAGTGGCCTTCTTGCCGGAAACGCGCTGGATCATCGCGGCTTCTTCCATCGACATGGGGAAGAAGTGGATTTCCAGCGGCGCTTCACCATCACCCCATTCCGGCACGGATACCACCAGCCGGTTCTGCGTTTCAAAATGCTGCTTTACACGTTCGATCACTCGCATGGTTGCCTCCCTATGCTACGGTGGATTCGGTGAGCGCACCGGTGCCGGTGAAGCTGAACGTGGCTTCCACCAATCCATCAAACGAAGCGCTGTAAGAGATGGAGGTGATGATCACATTGCCCGACCAAAACTTATCGCCGGTGGTGTTGCCCTCCGGGTAGAGGTTGAGCGTCACCGTGCCGCCAGCGGCCAATGCGCCTTGGCCGGTGGTATCAGTTTCATCCCAGAACGCTTCGAAACTGCCAGACCAGCTTTTGATCGTGGCTTGGTTTTTGCGCCATTCTGTGCCGATGATGGAAGCATCCACCGTATCGGCGTTGACCTCCAGCGACCATGATTTTACTTCCGCGACTTGGGACGATCCGACATAGACCTTCCCCTCGCTCCCTGCGTGGGTAGCCATAAGATTCTCCTTGGTTTGAGTGTGGTTAAACCGCGATTTGCGGTGCGTTTTCCTTCACGGTGTAAAGCACCGCGAAGGTGAGGCTTAAAACGGCAATCGGCTTTTCGCCTTCGCCGGAAAGCTGGGTGGTGGTGACATCGAGCATGGCATCCTTTACCAAACCACCGAGCGTGGGATCGGCGGCGATGCGCTGCTCCACTTCGGCGGCAAGTTGATCAGCGTCATCGTCGATTTCGCCTCTGGCTTTCAGGTATCCCTCGATCACCAGCTGCAACTGCCGGGCTTGCGTGCGTGGCCGCTGCATGGTCGGATTGCCCACGGATTCCTGCGGTGTGTACACCAGCAAGGCCGGGAGCTTTGGATCATCCAGCGGATGCACCCGCGACGCATAGACGCGGTTGCCTGCCGATGTCTGGTTACGAAGCAGCGTGACCACTGCCTGCCGGATTTGCGTGCGAACATGGCTCATGTGGCCTCCAGCATCAGCTCGGTGATGCCCTCACTATCCGGGCGGATGACGACAAGTTCGAATTCCTTGCCGTCGATAGTGAAGCGATCACCTGTGGCAAGTTCGGGAATATCCCGCGTGCGGATGGAGAGGATCGGGCTGTTGGCCACCACGTCCACCGAATCCCCATCCACCAGTTCGGAATAGGCCTGAAACATGCCGGTGATGCGGCGGGAAATGCCAATACGCGGAACGTAAAAGATTTCCCGCCCATCGAGTGTTTCAAGCAGAGTCTGGTGGTGAGTTTCCATGTCCTCCATGAAACCCATCACAGCCCCACATTGAGCAGGATTGCGACCGTTGCATCGCCCGATGCAGCGGCAGCGGCGGCCACGCCCACAATGGTGTTACCGCTCGCCGTGGTGGTCAGCACTTTGTTGGTGTTATCCCAATAGAGCTTTGCCCCTTGGGTGATCGCACCGGTGGCCTTGGCCACGTTGAAAATGCCGGTCACATGCACGGCACCAACTTTGCCGTTAGCAATGGCAGTTTTGGCAATACCGCCAATCGTGCCAATCAGCACAAAATCGCCGGATAGAATATCCGCCCCGGCAGTGTAGTTGAGGGCTTTTCCCTCCTGAACGAAGTTTTTAGCCATGAGTTTTCTCCTTGAGTGTTAGGCATAAAAAAAGCGGCCAAAAGCCACTGGTGGTTGGATGCTTGGGTTAAGATTACGCGCCCGGATTCTTATACAGGGTGCGGAACTCAAGCGGCGCTGCCGCCGCGTCGATGCGTACCTTGTATTCCACCCCGTCAATCGTCCAGCCGTCTTGCTGGTCAAGAAACGGTGCGGCAATCCCGTCGAGATAGCCCACTTCAATCGTATCGAAGACATTGGGATCTGCGGCCAGATACCACGACAAGGTGGAGGCGGCATCCAATCGCGCATCCACAATCACTTCCGCTGCGCTGCGCACCGGGTTCGGCACGCGGCTGTTGGTTTTGGAAGGATCGGTTTCCGACGTCATCAGCACCCGCGCTGTATCTTCCTGCGCCGCTGGCACAATCAGATAAGAAGGACGGATATTGAGGACGGCCTTGCCATCTTTCTGCAAGCGCATGGCGGTACGTCCTGCACCCACACTTGCCGCCGTGATTGCCGTGCCACTGCCTGCCAGATTGTTATGCGTCGCATGGAACAGTGCCACCCCGTCACTCATCGTGGGGTTGCTGGTGAGAATGCTAAACACCAGATCACCCACCGTGCGGGCTGCTGCACGCCCCATCTTGCGCGGAATATCCGTGAAGGCATTCAGATCATCGTTAATGATTGCCTGACGGGTGATCGAGAACAGCTTGCCATAAGTGGCCAGCTTGATAGATTCCGCACGCTCACCGATGGTGCCGTGTTTGAATTCGCCGCTTTCAGGGATCACATCCAGCGTATCAAACACACCCAGCCCAACGCGGCTATGAGTTTTGAAGTCGGTCAGATTCCCGGCACGGGTAAAGAGCGGGAACACTTCTTCGGCTTCATCATAACCGCGCAGCATGGCTTTACGGGCGTTGTTTTCCAGAATCTTCGGGAAATCACTGCTTGAATGGGTGAAGGCACGGGCTGCCAGCTCGCGCTTATCCATGTGAGCGGTACGCACACCGCGCAGTTCCAACGACTTACGCGCCATCTCCAGCAGGGTGTAGCCCATCAGCTCGGTGGGTTTGACATCCTTGCCAGCGATACCGGCGCGGAAGGAAATGGCATCTTCAGCGGCGCGGGAGAATTTCTCCACGTCCGTTTCGCCGATTTCGATCCGCTGGTGGCTGGTGACGGGTTCCTCACGCTTGCCGAGTGCCTCAAGCAGGAGCTTCCGCGCTTCGTGAATATCGACATCCGGGTTATCGAGGCACTGATCGCGCAGCTTATCCTGATCACCATGCTTTTCAAACAGGGTGCGGATTTCTGTGCGGCGGGCTTTCTCCGCATTCAGCGCTTCCTGCCGCACTTGGTGAACATCCACCGGCGGCGTGTGGGATAGCGTGACTTCCGCACGCTCCCCGGTTTCTTTGACTGCTTCAGGCATTGTAGTCTCCTTTATGGTTGGTTGGGGTTGTGAAGCGAGGCTTTCGGCCTCCAGTTTCCTGCCAATGCCAACGGTTGCGTCGGCGGGAATATCGACCAGCGAGATTTCCATCGGCATCCAGCGGATGACGCGGTATGTGGCTGGCTTGTCTTTGGATTCTTCGGTGAGTTTGCGCTCAAGAATGCGGTAGGCCACCGAAACATTGCGCAGGATACCGTCGGTGATGTCCTGCCACAGTCCGGCCACCTCATCGCGGCGGCTGATGCGAATATCCGCATAGCCACGGCCATTCTCGACCCATGCCCGTTCCACCACGCCGATGCGGTTCTCCCTCTCGCTGCGGTCGTGATTGTAAAGCACCGGCGCGGAGTTATTCAGGCGGCTGAGATCCACCTCGCTGCGCTCATGCCCCAGAATCTCAATCCATGGATCGCTGAAAAAGCTCTGGCGGGTGACGGGTTCCTCTGAAGAAAAAGAAAGCCGCACGAGGCGGCTTTCAGTATCGACGATTGACCGGGAGGCAAGTTCAATCGTTCGAATCAGTATTTCCGGTTGGTTTGTCATCGGTTGGTTCCTCCTTTGGGGTTATCGGAGCGGGTTGCTTGCCGAGCGAACTCGTGAAGCTGATGCCAGCCTCCGATTCCTGCCCGCGCTCCTGTTTGATTTGCTCGAAAATGTCTTGCGGATTGCCGCCACGCTCGCGGATTACCTGTGTGCGTGACTTAAATCCGGCCTGTACGGCTTTTTCCTCAGCGGTCACTTCGCGCTGCGGGTCGATCCACGGCATGGTGGGTCCCTGAAATCCTGCTTTCTTGAGGCTCATGGGATTGATCTCAGCTTCCGGCACGGTGAGCTTGCCGGACAGAATCGCCATATCCACGAAGCGTTCCCAGATTGAGCGCACGCACCGCTCGATGAAATACTCACGCAGCACCGCGTAATGCACCGATTGCTCCACCAGTTCCTGACGCTGGGCGCTGTAGGTTCAGTTGTAATCCTTCGAGATGCTCGAATAGCTGGTGCAGGTTCCGGCAGCGACAGCACGAAGCTGGCCATTGCGGAATTGCTCCAACACCGCATTCGGGCGCTTGCTATCAATCACCGAGACTTCTTCCCCCGGCAGCAAATTATCGAAGATCATGCCGGGCTGCATTTTCATCAACCGGTTGCCGGTCGCGTCGATATTCTGTGCGCTCGTCGGGCTATCCAAGTTTTTGCGAACATAGGCGCAGAGGCTGGCCGCCAGCTTTGCTGCCACCCGCTCGGAAAGTTCGTAATCCTTAATATCATCGAGGCGCGTCATCACACTGGCGAACATGGAAACACCGCGTGTCTGCGCGATGCGATCCACGGTTTTCAGGTGGATGATCTTTTCTGCCGGATAGCGCTTAGTGTCCTGCCTTGTTACGAATACATGCCGATCACCGGGATGTTCCTTGTAGAGGTAGTAAGCAACCGGCTTGCGCCATGCGTTCTTTTCCACCCCGTGAATGATCCGCTTTTTCTGGTCATTCAGATCGAAGGGCAGGAAATCCGCCTCGATCAGCTCCAGCGAATACGGCACCAGCGTGCCGTGATTGATCGTGGCGCTGATGCCTTCAATATGTTTCACCAGCACTTCACCATCCCGAAACCAGCAGCGTGCAAGCAAGCGCAGCATCTGGTTCCAGTTTAATTCCCACGTTACTTCCGGGAAGCGCACCCATTCTTCCCATAGCTCGATCAACTGATCGTTAATCTCTTTGGCCAGCTCGCCGTTTTTGCGTTTCACCTGTGGTTCAATCGTGATCCCACGGCCGATGACGTTATTGACAAGGCAGTTCAGCACACCACGCGCCAGATCGTGGTTTTCGTCCAGATACCGCGCTTGCAGGCGCAGCGATTCCCCGGCGCGTTCCACCACCGCATCACCGCTGCCATGATCCACTTTTATTTTACGCAGGCGCGACGGCTGGGCTGCTTCATAGGCACGTTGCTGGCGCAGAATCCACCGGGCAGTCTCCCGACGCAGGGCAGATTCCGGCGCGATCATCTCTATGGCTTTGTCGAATACATTAAACATCGCTGAAATCCGCTAAGGCTGCTTGTTGGTTCTGGTTGGCTGACTCAAGAGCGGCCACGCGCCGCTCCCAATATTGAATTTGCTCGCGAATTTCGCGGCTGTTGGCGAGCGTCAGGCTGCGCCCGTTCATCGAATAGCTCTGGCCTTTGGCCACCGATAAATCTGCCGCCAGCCACGCATCGAGCGCAGCCTTGGCGTGGGTAAGTGTCACCGCCATGGGAATGTCCTTCAGTTAAAGTTCCAATCATCAAACCCGATCCAGCTATCGCCTTTGTCTGGCTGCGCCGGTTCAGGCTTCTTTTGGTTCAAATGCTCGCGCTCCATCTCCTGCACCAGCGCATCAAGGTTCGGGTTCAGGATGTAGAGCGCCGCCAGCGTATACACCCGGCAATCCAGCGCCTCGTTGCGATGCCCTTTGGCCAACACCCAATGCCGCGCAGGGTGGCCGTTCACAAAGCGCGTTTGCACCCGTTCCGACGTCAGTTGCCGGAAATATTCCTCCGGATACTCCGCCGGGAAATGGCAATATCCAGCGCCCGGTTGGTGGATACGCAGCCGCGCATAGATCATCTGCTTGGCGGTATCGGTGCCAATCGTGAACAGCTTAACCCGCTGCTTGTTGGTGCGGCTGAACCGGCTCACGAGCGGCCTGCCAATTTGCGACGCGCCCTTGATCGCAAACACGCGGTGATGCTCCCGCGCTTTGCAATATTCATAGACTTTCTGCGTGTAGTGGCCGCCCGTGTCGATGCAGCTGCACCCGACATTCAGCACTACACCGTCGCTACGCTGGAGGTTTTGCCCCAGCACCCGGTCAAGCTCCTGCCAGACGGTGGCCTGCGCCGGATCACCATGCAGCACATGGTATTGCAGCGACCAGCTTTCCTGACCGATGCCCCAGCCGACGATCTCCGCCTCCAGCCGGTCGTCCTGCACGTCCACCCCGGCAGTGATCACCACCACGCCAACGGGTGCCACACGTCCCCAGTTCTCCTTGCGGCTGATCAGGCCGGAATGATCGACGCCTTCGGTGGCTTCTTTCCATGTTTCCCCCAGCGAGGTGTTCACCCAGACTTTCAGCGTTTCCGGCAGGCGCTTGGCCTTCAGGAAGTTTTCCACCATCTCGCCCCAGCGCACCCACGGGCTATAAAGCTCCGAGATATGAAACCCGACCACACCGCTAAAATCAGCCTGCGCTCTCCAGCTGCCACGTGAGAGCATCCACGGCTTGTCACTGTCTTGCAGCGTGGCCTTGCAGTGTTCGCATTCATAATGCGCGTCACCGGGCTGCTTCTTATCAAACTTCACCTGCGCCCAGCGCAGCACCTGAAAAGTGCCGCATGCCGGGCATGGCACGAAGAAATGCCGCTGATCACTCAGGCTATAACGCGCTTCGATCTTACTCTCGCCCTCAATCGTGGGCGTGCTGGCCGATACCAGAAGCCGGTTCCAGAACGTCGTGGTGCGTTTCTGTGCGAGTGATCCCGGATCACCCTCACTACCGGCGGACGTAGGATAGCGATCTTCCTCATCGAGCAACACAATCCGGATCGGTCGGCTGGCAAGCGATGACGGGCTATTGGCTCCCGCCATCGTCAAATGCCCACCGTTGAATTTCTTATGCAGCAGCGTGTTATCGCTGTTGCGGCTTTTCGGGTCTTTGAACAATTCGGTCAGTGCGTCCGTATCGCGGATCATCGGCGCGAGCCGGTCTTTACTCCATGCCTCTGCCATCTCCAGCGTGGGCTGGATAAACAGGATGGGCGATGGGTCTTGATGAACGAAATACCCCAGAATGTTATTCAGAATCTCCGTCTTGCCGATCTGCGCGGAGGTCATAAACACCACCTCGCGCACGCCGGTTTCATTCACTGCGTCCATCATCCCGCGTTGGTACGGAGCGCGATCCGTCCTCCACCTTCCGGGCTCGGCGCTTGCCTCCGGGCTTAATTTCCGGTGCGTGTCCGCCCACTGGCTCACTGTCAGTTCCGGCGGTGGCATCCACACCTGCCGGACTTTCTTCCTCAAGCTCTGGTAAGGCGTCATCATGGGCAAGTTCCGTGAGTGCCTCATAAATCGCAGCCTTCAGGAACCGCTCGATCTCGGCGGGCTCCTTGAGGGCGGCGATCTGGAAGGCGCATTTGGTGGGGATCGCAAGCAGCCGCATCCGGCAGGCAGAAACTTGCTGCATCCAGTCATGTTCAATCGTTTCAATCGAAATCAGTTGGTTACGAAGTGCGGCCACTTCGAGTTCAGTCTTATCGGCCTGCGCCTTGATCAACCGGGCGCGCTCAAAGTGCGTGTCACGCGGCGCATCGGCGTTGCCATAGGCGCGATCCTGCAAATACTGTACATAGCGCTGCACCGAGCGCACCAGATCGTATTTGCCTTTTTCTGCTTTGGGGATGATGCCATCCCGCGCCAGCTGCTGCACCCGGCGCTCGGTGAGGTTCAAAAACTTTGAAATCACCGCGACCTTGTGAAGAATATGCATGAGGGATTCCTATCATGTCGTGATAATCCACCCCGCAAACTCTCCAAACCGAAACCATTCTGCTGCATCTTCTCCGAGTATGGCAGGATCAAGTGGGCGCTGGACGCCACCGAGTGATAATTCTTTGGCGATGATCTGCTTTGGATCGACGCCAGCCGCGACTTTTCCCGCCAGCGTCAACCGCCACAGCACCGTGGCCTGATAACCGGTGGCCGCTTCGCATTTATCGACAATGACAATCGCGCCGCCCGGCTTCAGGCAGGCGCGGAGCTTGGCGATAAACTCGCGCCGCGCACCCACCGGCATGAACATCATGACGAGGTAACAGATCGCGACATCAAACGGTTCATAGTCAAACGCGCAGGCGTCCATCTGCACGAGGTTTTCCTTGGCCGGTCCCGAATACTCGGCGCACATCTCCGCACTTGGTTCAATCGGCACCAGCTTGGCCTGCCGCTGGGCGAGTGTATCCACCAGCGCCTTGCCGATATTGCCGGTGGATGCGCCAATGTCATAGACCAGACCACCTTGCGGAATGTAATGCCGTGCGATATGCGCCACTGCGCCCGTCACCAGATCATACCACGGCAGCTGCTCGCGGACATGGTGGTTAAAACTCTGGGCTACACCGGCATTCTCGAACGACCATTCCTTGGGGATGTCGATTAAGGTTTCGGAAGTTCTGTCCATTGCTCGTTCTCAAATACTTTGATCGAAGGAATGCCATAATCGGCGTACATGCCTTGCGTGCGTGGGTTACTCTCAATCGCCAGATACTGGTTGCCGTCGCGCCCGTGCTTCGGGAACACCAGCGTTTCCAGCATGATGCGCTTGGCCTCGTGTGGCGGTTTGTGGAAGCGGTTAAAATGCGCTTCTTGTGGCACCCATCCGGCCTTGAAATACAGGCTATCAAGCGTGGCCTGTTTGTGTTTCTCAGGCCGTGCCGTCATCATAATGGTGTGATACGGCGCAACCAGACTCACCAGCCAGTTGCGATAGGTTTCCTTTTGGATCTGCAAGGCAAAGGGTTTGTGCTTTTCGTGACTGTTCGCCACCAGCGTGTAGTTCAGATCAAGGAGTATAATCATAGTTTCACCCCCAGCCGCTCTGAGAATGCGCGTTTTGCTTCCTCTACCAATCCCATGCGACTGCCATCAGGATAGGGTAAATCAAACTCAAACTCGATAGCTGCTTTTAGTCTTTTGACATTTAATTCCAGCGGCTTCGCGCAGATCGCCTGCACATTCTGATTGCACTCATCCACGCTGACTTTTTCAAAGAACAGCTTGAACAGATCATAAAACTCCCGCTGGGAATGATACTTCTGCACCTTCGGCGAAGTGGCAATGTCACCGAGCGTGATGCCTTCCTCGTAATCCAGCTGGAATAGCACGCCGCTCGCTTGCCGCTCATTCAGCGAATGATAGCCATTGAGCTGCTTGATGTTGATGTGGTTACTGGCCGATGCCACCGCATAAAGCCGTGTGGTGGCATGAGCAAGCGCCGCGCAGATACACACGATATGCTCGCGGTCTGCGCGGAAGGGAACGCTGTTGAGCACGCTAGAGATAAAGATCGAAGAATAGCGCAACTTCTCTGTGCCAATCGCGTGGAGGAACTCTCTCGCCAGTGCCACGCTTGCTTCCTTGTCGATCTCGTTACTCTCTGCCACCCGGTATGGCTCGAACGGCGTCACCATCACGCCGAGGCTTCGCAGGATGCGGGTTTCATGCAAATGGCCTGCACCAAAATCCAGCACGCAGCGGCCAAACTTGCTGATCCAGCGATCACGGTTTTCCGGCTTGGTGACGTCAAAGCTCTTGGCCGTCGCATCACCCGCCACCGCGAAGATGAACCCACGCCCCAGCGACTCGCGCACCTGACGCAGGCGCCGGAAAGAATTGTGGCGCAGCAGATCCTCATAGCGGCGATGAATATCAAAATCCATCGAGAGGTAGTTCAGCATGGCTTCCGCCAGCTTGCCTTCCTCATCCGTCACAAACACCACCGGCACTTGCTCTTCACCCAGCTCCGCATGATGCTGCAAACGGCCAATGCCATTCACCACCCGATAGTCTCGCGTGGCCACAATCGGCATGGCGATGCCCCGGCGCTTGAGGGTTTTGGCGAGGTTCAGCGCGTAGTTCTTCCAGCGTCCCTGATTGGCTTTCAGGAAAGGTGCAATCGGGTGTAGCTTCGCATTAAGGCACGGAAAAAACTCCGGCGAATCCACCGCTTTGTCTGGCACGGCTTCGGCCAGCTTCTCCACATCCGCCGCGTTCAGCTGCGTGTTGATCTTTTCCACCGTGTCACTCTGGCCGAGGTCATTGGTGGCGCGGTTAAAAACCACGTTCACACCTTTTCGCTCGGCCAGATCCATTGGGCGGGTGACAGCCAGAGGCACTTGGCTGGCACCCATACGGCACGCCACATGATGACGCTGGTGGCCAGAGATGATTTCTCCGTCCGGCGTCGCATAAAGCGGCAACAAAAACCCCAGTTTACGCAGCGATAGCTCGATCAAGTCCAGTCGCTTCGGATCGGCCACACGCGGGTTATACGTCGATGGCGCAATGTCTTTCACATTCACGAGTTTCATAATCCAAGCCTGCGTTTGAGTTCTGCGATGATCTCTTTTTTCTCGAAGCCAACCTGCTGCTTGATGGCTTCCATCCATTCGAGATATTGCTCGCGTGGGATAGGGAATGTGTAGGCAGCGATCCGGGCGGTGGTGTCTGCTTCTTCGATGTCGTCGTCATTATCCTCGCCGAAACCGTCTTCCATCGAATCGAGCGATGACTGAATCTCTTTCAGTTCCTCCGCGTTAAAACCTAGCAGCTCGGTGTCGTAAGTGGCATCATCCAACTCAGCGATCTCCAGCTGAAGCAATGCCTTGTCCCACTCCGATTCTTCTCCCACCCGATTATCGGTGATGCGATAGGCCTTGATCTGCTCCGGCGTTAGCTCGGTAGCGATATGCACCGGCACCTTTTTCAAGCCCAGCCGCTTGGCTGCCTCAAAGCGCACATGGCCAACAACGATCACCAGCTCCTTGTCGGTGACAATCGGCTGGCGGAAACCAAACTCCTTGATGGAAGCTGCCACCTTTTCAATCGCGTGGGCATTGATCCGTGGGTTCCGCGCATAGGGAATCACCTGATCTACCGGCATCAGTTCTACTTTCATCGGCCTATCTCCTTGGTTTTGCGAAGTGCATTTCGATATTCTTCTGCTTTTGCGAAACGAGTTTCGCAGGGCATTTCGTTTTTTGATTTTGGGTTCTCGTTGTTTCTCAGTGGGATGTGCTGAAAAAAACGAAACGAAATCGACATTTTGAAGCTGGCGCTGGGCAAATCCCGCGCTCGCGGCGTACCCGTGTAGCATCGGCTGGAAGGACCCGCCGCCGCCCATCCGTTCAACCAACTGTAAAACAATAGAAAACAACCTTGATTGCAGATGGCAGGGTGTTATCCGATGGAAGGTTTAACCCCAGCAAGAAAGGCCAAACACCATGATAGCAGCCACCAACGCCAACGAAAAATCCCTCGAATCCATCGAATATGCCAAACGCATCGCCGAACTGAATGATCGCTTCCGCCAAACCTATTGGGGCGGCAAGGTCATGACCACTTGCGGCGTGAACGAACTATCCGAGGACATCACGGCACGGCTGTTTCGAGCCGTGTCTGAGTTCGATAAATTTAACTGGCGCAACGATCCGCATGGTGAACATGACTTCGGCAAAGTTGTTATTGATGGGCAGAAGTTTTTCTGGAAAATCGACTACTACAACAACACGATGGACGCCGGATCAGAAGACCCGGCCAATCCCGACGTCACCACCCGCGTGCTGACGATCATGCTTGCCCATGAGTATTAAAGATTTTCTCTAACAGGTTGCTTTTTAGAAAACCTGCTGTCGTACAGACGAAACAGGAAGGGATTGGCAACAATCGATAGCATCGCTCCTGCAAGAATCAGGCTGTAGAGGTCTTGGCTAATCAGATCCTTGGAGAGAGCAAGCCCACCAAGGATGAAAGAGAACTCGCCTATTTGTGCAAGCCCGATGGCCACGGCATAACTGACTTCCTTGGTCTGCTTAAAAAAGCTGGTGATTGCCACTGCCGCCACACTTTTTGCCACCACGATAGTCAGGAACGTCATCACTACTGCGATTGGCTGCTCGACCAGCGTCAGCGGGTTAAACAGCATTCCGACAGATACAAAGAACAGCACCGAAAAAGCATCCCGCATGGAAACGGTGGTTTCAGCTGATTTCCTACCAATCTCGCTTTCGTTCAACATTACACCAGCCAGAAACGCACCCAGCGCCAGCGAAGCATCAAACACCACATAGGCTATTGAAGCAAAACCAAGAGCAATAGCCAGTGTCCCCAGCGTATTTAGTTCTGGAGAACGCATTTTTGCTATGTTGACAAAAAGCCATGGCAAGAACCGCCGCCCAACCACAAACATGAAAACAAAAAATCCGGCAACTTTGAACAGCACTGACAACGAAGTCGTCACAATCAGCGATGATGAAGCATTTGCATCATGCGTAATTTCAGCAATAACAGGGAGCATCACCAGCGCAAAGACCATTGCAATATCTTCGATGATGAGCCAGCTGATTGCAATTTTACCACCATTACTCTCCAACAAATTACGCTGCTCCAGCGAGCGAAGCAGCACGATGGTGCTTGCCACAGACAATGAAAAACCAAAGATCAAAGCAGCCGAAAGCGAATAGCCGAGAAAAATTGCTAACACTGCGCCAATTAAAGTTGCAGAGGCCATTTGAACTATCGCACCGGGAAGTGCAATTTTTCGGCTCTCAATAAGGTCTTTTAGCGAGAAATGCAGGCCGACTCCAAACATCAGCAAAATGATACCGATTTCTGCAAGCTGTTTGGCTAGCGAAACATCGGCAACAAATCCCGGCGTATGAGGTCCAATCGCAATACCAGCAAGCAAGTATCCAAAAATTGCAGGCAGCTTCATCTTCTTGGCGGCCATGCCAAAGACAAATGCCGTCACAATGCTTGCAATAATTGTGTTGATTAACGCGTATTCCATGTGAGCAACATAGGCTGTATATTTAATTTTTACAACACAACTCAACCTTTTGACAAAGGCATAGTCAGCATACTAACGCCTGATCTTCGCCATGTAGTAGGCGAGGTTCTGCATAAACTCCTTGGGCAGACGGTCATTCACCGTCTGTTCCATTGTTTGGACATTCTCCCGTTGCTTAAACAGCTGCATGATGCCGGGTCCGAACAACAGCTTCAGCGGCAGCCGCTTCCCAGATTTCCGCATATACACTTCCGTGGCGTTCGATCCTTTCTTGCGTGGCGCGATGAAGGCGCTGCGATAGGTGCGGTTCTTTCCCCATGCCTTGGCCTTCACCAACCCGCGCTTGCCACCGGGCTGCTGGGTAGGCTTCTTTGAGCCAACCACGAACTCGATCAAATGCAATGGCCGCTCACTTGCTACCAGCGCCGCCCATAAGCGCCGGAAGGTAGATGGGCGGGTCTCGATACGTCTTTTTACCGCAGCCTGCCTGCCGCCCATTTGTGGGGCAATGTGCCGGGCGCTTGAAACCTTTGCGCTTTCCGCCACTCGGTTCAGGGTTCGCACGGTCGCTTGCGGCACGGCCTGCTTCTCCAGCGCACTCAGGCCACGGCGCAGCGATTTCAGATCGCTCTCGACTGAAAGATCAAAGGTCATAATGATTTCCTGATGCTACGCTGCTATTGGCAGCGGTTCCCAATGGAAATTTTCCCTTCCAGATTCGGTGGGGACTTGAATATATGTCCCCAAGATTCTAAAGTCTGCTGCAATTCCAGTATGCGGTTCGAGTTTAGTCCGTTGGGGAATGTAAAAACAAAAATGGGGAACTATTTATCAACTTTGTCATTTAATAAATAGCTTTCTAAGACTACCGAATTTTCAATTTGTGTTTTTATTTGCTCCATTATTTCAATTGCCGCTATATGTAGCTCATCAAAATCTTCTTTATCGACAGGTACAGACTCTCCATGAGCAACATTATTACGACGCCCAAGAAGTTTCGTATCAATTAATTTCTGCTTTGTTTCAAAAAAAGAAGGATCAAGACCAAGTCTTTCGAAGATGTTCTTTAGTCTATCATAGGTCAAATTACTTTTTGCGCTGAATAGCTCATCTGCTTTAAAATGAATTTTATGATTCTGATCAGACCTACAGAGAAGAATAAACTTCTCAAACTCATTGATATTATTGGAAGCAAAGATACCTTTTCCATATTTCTGATAAAGGTAGCTGCCTAAAAGTCCTTTTGATAGACTCCAACACTGTAGCCCCTGATTAGAGAGAAATTCCAAGTATGCTACTGTAGCTTGTTTTGTAAATCCTTCAAAATGAGCATAAAGCAGGCAAATGCTGCTTCTGAGATAAACATCGACGTCACCGCTGTTCGTTCCTACAAGTTTTTTTAGCGCAGAAAGCTCTTTTTTACGCCATGCCAGCTCAGAACTAAGTTTATCAGAAAGGGCTTCTTTCGTTAAAATTTGCATTTTTAAGCCCTCTTAAATAGCTGCCTCCCCAATGGCAATAACGCTGGCAATCTTCCTGCCGCCCTAAAACCTGATCCTGAATTTGTTTGATATTCATTATTATCCCATAATGCATGAACGATGCCCTCTATTTGGGATTCATCTACCAGAGTATTTTCGTTCAAATTATATGCTATTCCAAGAGCGACTACTTCAAATGCTGAAAGTGAAAATCCGCCTTTATACTTTCCAGTATTGGTGTCTCTCCTACGGAAAACATTTTCACCAACATGATTATCTATAATTTCAAAGGTTTTAGTAAAAATTTCACCTAACGTATCTTGATTAAATGTAGGCTTAGAAACCACCTCATTCATTTTGTCGGTTAAGAATTCCCCAATGTCTGTCATAGGAAACAAGGAATCAATCGGGGATAATGCAAGAACAATGAATCGAAGCGCTAGTTCAACGTTGTACTGCTCTATCATTGCCCTATCGCTTAAGGAAATGCAGTTAATGAAATGGTTGTTGTTAGACAAATCTTTCAGCCAAATATAGCGCTCTCTGTTTACCATCAGCAATACACAATTTCGAACTTCTTGTTCTGTGAGTGATGAACCTCCAGTGTTTAATCTTTGAAATAATTCGTACTTGGCCAGTTCGTCACTTTCTCTCAGAAGTATGCTGAGATTTATTTTCGTTCGTTTTACCAGAAGCTTTATGTTTTCAGGCAGTGTCTTTTCTCCCTCCCACTGGTAACCTTCAAGGGATGGTATATATTTTGTTTTTTGTAATCTTAGCGGCTCTTTTGCTTGCCCCTTTTCATCTTTTAGAATCCCCACTAATTCGTATATGGTTGAAAGTCTTTGCAGTCCATCAACAACATCCCAAACTCCATCTTCACGTTGACTAACAAAAACAGAAGGTATTGGAATTCCCAAAATGAGTGATTCAACGAGTCTGGATTTTTGAGCATCTGACCATCGAAAAAACCTCTGAAATTCAGGATGAATTTCAATTTCTTTATTTTCATACAGCGATATCCACTCTCCAATTGACATTGCATAACCATCTGTACGAAGGGTTTGTCGACCTTTCTCAATTTCATTTTCTAAAGTCATAAGTTCCTCGCTTTCTAGTTATAAGAACTTTAGAGCATGAATACCGGTTAGGAAAGAATTTATCTAAATTGCTAGCGGTTCCCACTGAAAGGTTTTGCCATCCAGTTGCGGCGGGGACTTGTAAATCTCCGCCCAGTCTTTTATAACCACCTGTAATTGCTCAACCCGGTTCGAGTTTAGTCCGCGGGGGAGCACCACCCTTCGCCCTGCGGGCTTCGGGTGGCTTACGCCACTTGCGTAAGACGCACGGAACCGCATCTTGGGCGAAGGAGGAAGCTCCTCTTGGAGCGAAGGGGGACTGATTCACAGGGTTCAACTCCGCTTTAGTCAAAGACTTGGCCGCTGGTTCTCAACTTCCAATCCCCAATTTGCCTTGATTCGGATAGA
>Ga0315902_10006615_pt1 | contig 16005 bp, 16 predicted proteins | sample LakEriMetagenome_9_FD_203523 | JGI IMG/M metagenome (GOLD analysis project Ga0315902, IMG submission 203523) | Freshwater fungal communities from buoy surface, Lake Erie, Ohio, United States - Buoy 12 MA117 | ecosystem: Environmental > Aquatic > Freshwater > Lake > Lake biofilm | place: USA...
TACCCGAAAAGACCTTACCATTGATCATGTATTACCAAGTTCAAGAGGTGGAATACATTCATGGACCAATCTGGTAACTGCCTGTAAAAGGTGTAATACTAAAAAAGGTGATTGTACACCTGAAGAGGCAGGCATGCTCTTAATAAAAAAACCGCACAAGCCATCTTATGCAGTTTTCCTTAAAGATTACGTCCACAACCATGGCGGATTGTGGGATGAATTTCTTCATTAGTAAAGAGACCCTGATACGGAATCTATGGTGCGGGCAATGTAATAATCACTGAGCCCTCCTTGATACGAATGGTCCCATGATGCTCATGTACTGATTCACGGACAAACCACAAACCACTGCCTGACTCCAGACCAGGGTTAAAGGCAGGTTTGGTGTGTTCAAATTTTTCGGCAACGTCCGAAGGTATTCCTGCTCCGTTGTCCTGAAACCTGATTCTCAGATTTTTACTATTGCCTGAAATATCAATCATAATAACAGGCTCATCTTTTTTGCAGTGCTTGATTGAGTTGTGGGCAAGATTAAAAACGATTTTTTTGAAGGTCGCCGCAGGCATTTTAACGATGGCAGTATCAAGGCCGGTGAGTACGATAAATTTTGCCTGCTCACCAAGCAGATTGATGACTTCTAAAATGACATTCATGACACTGCAGGTTTCATTTGAATAATTTTCCTGATAATGTTCCATGATGTGGCTTACGGTTTCCTTCATGGCCAGTGTGTGACCATAGATGTTCCTGTATTCCGGCTCAGCCTGAATTTTTCCTGTCCTTTCCATAGCCATAAGCATGATCTGAAGGTGGTTTTTCAAATCATGGGCCACGGATGCATAGGCTTTTACGAGTCGCTTGTTTTCAATACTAAGCCTTTCTAATTCTGTCTTTAATCCGTAAGACTCCGAAAAGGATTTCTTCATTAAATGGTGCTTCTGTCTTCCCCATTCAGGAGAAACAGCGCTTGTTCCGGTAGTATTCATTTGGTTAATCAATTTTCAGGCAATCTAATGGCACCATAAAAAAATGCTCATCCCCGGCTCTTATAAATAAGAGACCGGATGGATACTTCAGCACCGGTATTGAAATGGTATCAGGTACCCGGTCTGCATAATCATGCGTTTACATTAGGCTGACTCAAATGATTTTATCAACTTCGCAATCATTTTTTATGGCACTTCTTGAAAAATTTCTGATTATTAAAAAGTCAACTGTCCCCGGGGCAGGTAAGGGCTTGTTTACCAAAGTTCCCATTAAAAAGGGAACGCTGATAGTTGAATATAAAGGGGAGATCCTTACATGGAAAGAGGTGGAGGCTATGGCTGATTACCGGGTAGGGTATGTCTTTTTTGTTTACAGTACCCATGTGATAGATGCCTGGAATTATAAGAATTCACTGGCCAGATATGTTAATGATGCGCGCGGACTTGTCCGTGTGCCCGGTGTTAACAACAACTGTGAATATCACGTTTATAAACGCAGAGTCTTTATCCGTGCGCTCCGCGATATTCCTGCCGGTTCAGAGTTGTTTGTTGCATATGGCAGTGAATACTGGCAGGTTATCAGGTATAATATTAAAGAGGATCTGAAGACTGCAAAATCCTCCGGAAAAAAACCTCGGTTGCCGCATCAGGATGTAGGGCGTAAGAAGCCCGGAACCAAAAAGAAAAAATAAGACACTGCTCAACTAACATCAGTTAGTCGGTTGGTGAAAAATTATCTGACAGGTTTTGAGTTGATTGAAATTTGAAGTTTATTAGCGACACAAAACAGAATGAAAACCGCGCGATTTTATTTTTATTATTATTTTTTTCAGCCTGCGCGGGACTGATTTGATAAAACATTAACAAGATGAAATTCAAAAGTCCCGGCCCACAAAACCGGGATTTTTCTTTTTATGAAAAAGGCAGGATCAAATAAAAAGCAAGCCCGAAACCGGGTAGCCATCCAGGGGATATCTGGTAGCTTTCATGAAATGGCAGCCGGTACATTCTTTGGTGAAAAAATTCAGACCATTGAATGTCTCACTTTTCACAGATTATGTGAGGCTCTCAAATCCGGTGAGGCAGATCACGCAGTGATGGCCATTGAAAACTCAATAGCCGGAAGCATCCTGCCCAATTACTTTCTTTTGCAGGAATACCATTTTTCGATTGTTGGTGAATTGTATGTTCCGATTCATATGCACCTGCTGGCACTGCCCGGAGTGAAACTGAAAGATATCCGTACAATTGAGTCGCATCCTATGGCCATCCGTCAGTGTTCTGATTTTCTTCACGGCTTGTCTCATGTTCAGATTCGTGAAAGCGATGACACTGCCTTGTCAGCAAAGCGTGTAAAAGAGGAAAATCTTACCGACACGGCGGCAATTGCCAACGAACGGGCTGCGAAACTTTTCGGACTTCAGATTATTGAGAAAAGAATAGAAACACATAAGAAAAACTTTACCCGGTTTCTGATTCTTAAAAGACGCAGCCTGCCGGAAAATAATTGTAATAAAGCCTCTTTAAGCTTTGAAGTCCCTCATGCTGTTGGAAGCCTGGCCGAAACACTGATGACTTTAAAAAACAATCGTATTAATCTTACCAAAATTCAGTCTATTCCAATTATTGGTAAGCCTTCAGAATATTCTATTCATGTGGATGTGGAATGGAAGTCAAGAAAAGATTATGACGCAGCCATCCGTCAGATTCTGCTCCAGGTTCATAACCTGAACATCCTTGGTGAATACAAAAAGGCCAGAATCGAATACCAGTAGCAGATATGATAAACCCGGCAGGCAGAATCGAACGAGTGGAAGAGTATTATTTCAGCAGAAAACTGGCTGAGGTAAGACGGCTGGACTCACCACAGCGCAGAATTATTAATCTTGGAATCGGCAGTCCCGATCTCGCTCCTTCATCCGAAGCTATTGAAGCGCTGTCTGAGTCTGCTTTAAATCCTTCCAATCATGGATACCAGAATTACAAAGGAATACCTGCGCTTCGTCAGGCGATAGCCGGTTTCAGCAGCCGTATTTATGGTGTCATGCCTGATCCTGAAACAGAAATTCTGCCGTTGATGGGATCAAAGGAAGGTATCATGCATATCAGTATGGCCTTTGTGAATGAAGGTGACAAGGTTCTGATTCCGGATCCGGGGTATCCGACCTATGCCTCAGTTTCAAATCTGGTTGGAGCAAAAATTGAGACCTACCGGTTAACTGAGAAGAGCAGCTGGAAGATTGATCTCAATGAACTGCGAAGCCGTGACCTTACGGGTGTAAAAATAATGTGGATCAACTCTCCTCATATGCCTACCGGGTCAGTAGCAGGAATGGACGAACTGGCCGGACTGGTTGATCTGGCCAGGGAAAAAAATTTTCTGATAGTGAACGACAACCCTTACAGCCTTATTCTCAATGACAGGCCTGCAAGTATTCTTTCTATACCGGGTGCAATGGATGTTGCACTGGAGCTCAATTCACTGAGCAAATCACACAACATGGCCGGCTGGAGAATAGGATGGGTAAGTGGCAGCAGCAGGCACATTGATTTTGTTTTAAGGGTAAAGAGTAATATGGACTCCGGCATGTTCCTTGGACTTCAGCACGCTGCGATTGCAGCTTTGAACAGCGGTCCGGAGTGGTTTACTGCACAGGATAAAATTTATAAGGCGCGTAAGAAAGCCGCTGAAAATATTCTCTCTGAACTGGGTTGCACTTTTGCACCCGGTCAATCGGGACTTTTCCTTTGGGCGAAGGCCCCTGCGCATGTAATTGATGTGGAGAAGTGGCTGGATATTTATTTACTGGAGGCAGGAGTATTTATTACGCCCGGTTTCATCTTCGGCGAGTCGGGCAGACAATTCATCAGAATTTCTCTGTGTGCCACGGAAGAAAAACTGCAGGAGGCATTGGAGCGGATTAAAAATGTTAAACCACAAATCAAAGATTGAAATGACTATCGCAATAGTTGGATTAGGTCTGATTGGTGGGTCCATGGCGCTGGAAATCCGCAGGCATGGTCTTGCAAATAAAATTTACGGGGTGGATGCCAATGAACAGAACCGAATGCTGGCTCTTGAACTGGGCCTTGCAGACAGGGTACTGACCATGGAGGAAGCCCTCAAAGATGCATCACTTGTAATTCTTGCAACACCGGTCAGCACTTTGCCGCAGCTTGCCGCGGAGGCACTTGATTTAAGTTCAGATGACTGTATTGTTATTGATACCGGCTCCACCAAGCAACAGGTTTGTAAAGCTATATCCGGTCATCCGCACAGAAGCCGGTTTGTAGCAGCCCACCCCATAGCAGGAACGGAAAATTCAGGGCCATCTGCAGCACTCACCGGCCTTTTTACAGGCAAGACCAACATAATTTGTGAGCGCGAAAAAAGTTCCACTGCGGCCATTGCCGGGGCAGTTAAACTTTTTGATGTGCTTGGTATGAACACCATATTTATGGACCCGGTGGAACATGACCGGCATGCCGCGTATGTTTCCCACTTGTCGCATGTCAGCTCTTTTCTGCTTGGTCGGACTGTGCTTGATATGGAGAAGGATGAAAAAAATATTTTTAATCTGGCAGGAAGCGGTTTTGCCTCCACCGTGCGACTTGCAAAGAGTTCTCCGAATATGTGGGCTCCGATCTTCGAGCAAAATGCCGAATATTTAAGTCAGGCTTTACTCGAGTATATTATGCACCTTCAGAAATTTCACTATCATCTCATGAAAAAAGATACGACTGAAATCATGCGGATTATGACCCAGGCCAATGATATCCGCCGCGTACTGGATGGTATTGCACTGAAGCAATCTGAACAACCTTCTTAGCACCTGAAAACAATACTGACAAGTTTAAAATTGAATAAATTACAACCTGAATTTCTGAACCATGAACAAAAAATCCCTGCAAATTGAATCACTGAGCAGCTGGACAGGAGTGCAGCGCCCCTTCATTATCAGCGGACCCTGCAGTGCGGAGACCGAAGAACAAATGGTCGCCACTGCCCGCCAGATCGCAGCCACCGGAAAGGCTCACGCCTTAAGAGCAGGCATATGGAAACCACGTACAAGACCCGGACAGTACGAAGGTGCCGGTGATATCGGCCTGAAGTGGCTGATCCGTGCAAAGGAAGAAACTGGTTTGCCCGTAACCACCGAGGTCGCCAATGCAGCTCATGTAGATGCGTGTCTGAAAGCCGGAGTAGATTTTCTCTGGGTTGGTGCGCGCACCACGGTCAATCCTTTCTCAGTTCAGGAAGTCGCAGATGCTCTTAAAGGGGTAAACATCCCCGTGCTGGTTAAGAATCCGGTCAATCCGGATCTGGAACTCTGGATTGGAGCCCTTGAGCGCCTGAACCGTGCTGGCATCACAAAACTTGCTGCCATCCACCGCGGATTCTCTTCTTTTGAAAAGGGGCCTTTCCGAAATGCTCCGATGTGGGACATGGCCATTGAATTGAAAACCAGAGTGCCTGAACTGGATATAATTTGTGACCCGAGTCATATCTCCGGAAACCGTGAATTGATCAGTCTCATTTCTCAGAAGGCCCTTGACCTGGATATGGCAGGTTTGATGATTGAAAGTCATCTCAATCCGGATGCTGCATGGTCGGATGCCAAGCAGCAGGTAACACCGGCTAACCTTGCAAAGATTATTGACGGTCTGGTGGTAAGGACAGTTTCTTCCGAAAACAAAACCTTCAAGGATACCCTGAGTGTGCTTCGCGAACAGATTGACCAGCTTGATGATGAAATCATGACCAGAATGGCCTCCCGTATGAAAATCAGTGAAAAAATTGGTCAGTACAAGCAGGAGAACAATGTGACCATCCTCCAGGTAAACCGCTGGGAAGAAATTGTACATACGCGCGTTGCGATGGCAAAGGCCATGGGACTGGATGAAGGTTTTATGCGTGACCTGCTCAGACTTGTACACCATGAGTCTATTCAGATACAGACCAAAATCATGAATCAGGTACCTGACCGGGTTTAACTATCTTTGGAAAAATTTATGATTATGAAAATGTCTGCCGGAAAATTATTGTTTCTAATTGTCTTCATTTCCCTGCCGGCACTTGCCCAGCAGTCATACCTGAGTAACCGGTATATGCTGGAGCGGATCAACAGCAGTCAGGATCTGCTAACCGGTACAACAGGAATGTTTAATAAAATGACGATCGCAGCTCCGGGAGTGGTAGGGGATGCTTTTCTCAACAATTCGTTTTCCGAGTCAACCTTTTTGATGTTTGAAGCCGATAAAATTGTTGGCGGATACAGGGCTAAGTATGATATCCTCCGCGATGATTTTTACCTTCTTCATCAGAACATTGTAAGGGTGCTGAATGGAGGTTCCGTACGCAATTTCCTTCTTGTTGATTCCCTGACCAGAGCTAAAACCTTCTATATAAATGGTTCGCTTTTAAAGGATGAGGCAGGAGCACCGCTGTCCGGTTTTTATGAAGTGGTAGTAGATGGACCGGTTGCATTATTGAAAAAAACGAATGCGGTTGTAAAGGCTGCTGATTTCCATCCTGCATTGAATGTCGGAAGCAAGGATCACCGGGTTATAAAGACAGTCACATTTTTCTACAGCACCAACGATGTAGTCAGCAAGATTCCACCTGCAAAGAATATTTCCAAGATGTTCCCTCAGCAAACGGAAGAGATGACTAAATTTTTAAAAGTCAACGATCTGAGCCTGAAGGAAGAAAGGGATCTAAAAAAACTATTTGAATACTACACAGGACTGGTGAAGTGATTTCAGGCGGTCTGACCTGCAAGCAGGTACAGCACGGCCATGCGCACGGCCACCCCGTTTTCCACCTGATCCAGGATGACAGATTGTCCTGAGTCGGCGGCATCACTGCTCAGTTCTACCCCTCTGTTAATAGGGCCGGGATGCATCAGTACGATGCGTTTATCTAGATCTTCCAGCATTTTTTTATTAATGCCGTAATACAGGGTGTATTCCCTGAGCGATGGGAAATATTTGAGTTGTTGTCTCTCAAGCTGAATGCGGAGTACATTAGCCACATCGCACCACTGAAGAGCTTTCTGAACATCGGTTTCCACTTTTACACCGAGTGTGTGAATGTGCCTTGGCAGCAGGGTAGGAGGTCCGCAAACCATCACTTCTGCTCCGAGTTTTTTCAATGCATAAATATTGGACAAGGCAACGCGGGAATGAAGGATATCACCGATCAGGGCAACCTTTTTGCCTGATACATCTCCAAGTTTCCTGCGGATGGTGAAACAATCAAGCAGCGCTTGTGTGGGGTGCTCGTGAGTGCCGTCACCTGCATTGACGATGTTAGCCTTGATGTGTCTGGACAAAAAATGTGGTGCTCCGGCGCTTGCGTGGCGCATCACCACCATCTCTACCTTCATGGCCAGGATATTATTGACGGTGTCAAGCAGGGTCTCACCTTTTTTAACCGAGCTGCCGGAGGCAGTGAAGTTCACCACATCAGCTGATAGTCTTTTCTCAGCCAGCTCAAATGAAAGTCTGGTTCTGGTTGAGTTTTCAAAAAAGATATTTGCAATGGTGATATCCCGCAGACTCGGTACTTTTCTGATCGGCCTGTTGATAACCTCAAGAAAATTATCAGCCGTTTCAAATATCAACTCCATATCATCGGATGTGATGTTTTTGATTCCGAGGAGATGGGGTTGACTTAATTTTGACATAGGTCCTGGTCAGGTATTGGTTTGCGTGGTCAGCCAGATCCGGTTTTGGGCAGCGCCCTGTTCGGTCAGCTCTACAAGAATTTTCTGTGTGGAAAGTGTGTTGACTGCCTTTCCGGTATAATTGGCCGAAATAGGAAGATCCCTTGTTCTGATCCTGTCAATAAGTACGAGCAGCTCAACCTTTTCGGGTCTTCCGAAACTCATCATGGCATCCATCGCGGAGCGTACGGTTCTGCCGGTAAAAAGTACATCATCTATGAGGATTACTTTTTTACCCTCAATGACAAAATCAATCTTTGTCTGGCTGGCTTTTACGGGAATTTCTCTTCTCCGGAAATCATCCCGGTGAAAGGTGGCATCCAGAAATCCAAGCGGGACGGATTTTCCGATGAGTTTTTTTAGTTTTCTGTGGATGGCTGCGGCAAGGTAGATTCCTCTTGGCTGGAGGCCAATAATGACCGAGTCCTCAAAGTTTCCATGGTTTTCAATGAGTTGCTGACAAAGCCGGTCAAGTGTGATTTCCAGCTGTAGGGAATCGAAAATCAGCTTTTTTCTCATCGCAGGGGACAAATATAGGGAACCGGAACGACAATTGATTTTCCGGGCTTAATGACTTTCTATCTGAGCTGAATTTTATTGATGAAAAATACCCTTCTTTTCTGGTCTGTTTCCCTTGTGGAACCGTCCCGTATGAGTTGTTGTCCGCTGATATACAGGTTGTTTCCGAACCACCTGCGGACGGTATGTTCAAGGCTGTTTTCATAATTCAGCGTTGCGTCTTCACCCACATCGATAGATTGAATAACCACTTCTTTTTTTTCTGCTTTACCCTTTGCAATGGAATATCCCAAACCCTTTTCATCCGGAAAGAAAAACTCTGTGTCTTCTCCTCCGCTATAAGTGTAGTCAGCAAATTGCACATCAGGGGGAATAGAAGTCTGTTCCAGATCAACGGCCTGATCCCACAGGTAAGCGCCATTAAAGTTAAAAGCAATGGCAAATGCATTTGCCATTCGGACTGTTGAGCTAAGTCTTGCAGTACCGGCAAACGGATCATAGCCATATCGCCACGGAATGTTGTTGTACTGATACGGAATGGTACTTAAACCCGGCCTGTAAAAAAACGGACCTGTATTCATCATGCTGCTTTGTGTTTCTGAAGGAATCTGAAAACTTTCACCGAAAATCAGAAATCCAAAGGGGCGTTCATCTACACGATGCAGGGATGCGGCAATTCTGAAATCAGGTGATCTGCCAAATGAGCGGCGCTGACTTGCTTTTTGAATGATACGGGCAGCTTTCTTTTCGGGCAGGTAGTCCAGAAAACGGCTGAGCATCGGAAAGTCCGTGTACCTTACTTGTTTTTCACCGCCCGGATTCAGAACTACAGAAAAAATTCCTGTTGAAAGTCTGCTGTTACCATAACTGTAAACCCCTGCGATCAACACTTCATTGTGCAATAATGTGCTCGACATGGCAGATTGAATTGTGATTTCAGGATCCAGCTCAAATCGGTCTTCAACAAGCTGATTTCCGTCCTGATCAAAAGCTCTGTAGATCATGATTTTTTCTCTTCCCTTTTTATTTAACTGAATAAGGCTGAAGGTTTCATTTCGGTTTACCCTCAGATCAATCAGCTCGCTGTTATTAAGGAAAAAGCCCGGCAGAATTTTGGTTCTGGCTGTTTCTGCCTCAAATAATACAATCACCGGCTGAAGCCCCATCTGACCTCCGATAACGCTGTTCTTCCCTGCAGAAGTAAAATGGGTGAGATTCATATTCAGTTGCACATTGAATGGATTTGATTTCAGGGTTTGCCCCTGCAGATCCAGTGCTACAAGGCTTCCTTTCAGAAACTGATGCTGCCGGTGGGTATAAAGCAACTGAAAACGGCCTGCCGAGTATTCATAACCTGCAATTTCTTCTTCCTCAGGTATGGATACTTTTGCTGCCCAGACTATCTGAAGTGCCGTGTCCAGATGTGTGTATTTACGAATCCGGTTTCCGTTTTCAAACTCTCTTGAGTCTTCAGCGACAAGCAAGCCGGTTTCCTCCAATGAAAAAACCATTGGTTCGGGATCGTTGTATTTTAAATCGGCCTCATAACGGCTGATTTGTTTTACCTGACCCTGTAATGCAGAGACTGAAATGAAAAACATTCCGGTTATGAATGTCAATCGCATCTGGAATCAGGATGGTTCAGAAAGTCCGAGGATCAGATCAAATTCTTCTTTGGAAAGAGACTGAACAGAGAGTCTGCTCATTTTAACAAGGCTTATTTCCGCAAGTCTTTTATCTGATTTAATGGATGAAAGACTTACCGGCGACTTTAGTTTTTTTACAGGCTTAAGTTTTATGGAAGTCCATTCTTCAGCTCCGGCCTCCGGAAATGGACCTTTTGTGATGGTGGCTGTTCCTACAATTGCTTTTTCATTTCCGGTATGGTAGATGTACACCAGGTCTCCTTTTTTCATTTTTTCAAGATTCTGACGGGCCTGATGGTTTCTTACCCCGTCCCACACGCCTTCTTTTTCCCTGACAAGGGTGTCCCAGCTGTATGTTTCCGGCTCAGTCTTTAACAGCCAATGATTCATTTCAGTATTTTTTGAAATTTAAAACTACAAAATCATCCCGAGTGCCGCTGACTTGCATTCAGGTGATAAATTGGTAAATTTGAGCGTTCAAAAGCAACGGTTACCGCTTCCGGTTACCGTTGTTTTGTTTTTAACAGGATACCAAAGAAATTTAATTATGGCTAAAAAGGTTTCATACTACACGAAAGAGGGGCTTGAGAAACTTAAGTCTGAACTTGCATTTCTGAAAGGAAAGGGCCGTGCGGATATTGCTTTGCAGATTGCAGAGGCAAGGGACAAAGGGGATCTGAGTGAAAATGCAGAATATGATGCTGCAAAAGATGCTCAGGGCTTAATGGAGGCGAAGATTGCTCAGCTTGAAGAAATTGTCAGCAATGCCCGTCTGCTCGATGAATCACAGATTGATACGGATTCAATTTCCATCCTGTCCAGGGTAACCATCCGCAATAAAAAAAATAATGCCACTGTAACCTATCTTCTGGTTTCGGAAGAGGAGGCTGACCTGAAAGCAGGAAAAATTTCTACCCAGTCGCCTATTGGAAAGGGTCTGCTCGGAAAGAAGAAAGGTGATACAGCAGTTATAAAGACGCCTGCAGGCGAAATTGAATTTGAAATTCTGAACATAGCACTCTGATAGTATGCCTTCGGTTTTCAGCAAAATTATTAATCGGGAAATTCCGGCTCACATTATCCTGGAGGAAGACCGATTTATAGCTTTCCTTGACGTGATGCCATTGGTTCACGGCCATGTGCTGGTTGTTCCGAAAAAGGAGGTGGATTACATTTTTGATCTTGATGATGCAGACCTTGGGGATATGATGGTGTTTGCAAAAAAGATTGCTGCAGCTATGCGAAAGGCTGTTAAATGCCGCCGCATCGGTGTATCCGTCATTGGTCTTGAAGTTCCGCACACCCACGTGCACCTGGTGCCTATGGATTCTGCTGATGATCTGAATTTTACAAGACCAAAAATTAAACCAACTGCTGAAGAACTCCGTGAGACTGCTGAGCGAATTCGCTCTTTTCTCTGATTTTAATCCTTGATAAAATCAATATCAAGTGTAAACTGAAAACGCATGAGTTGGGACAGGGCATCCTGTACGGTCATGTTTTCAAATAATACCCGATACAGACTTTCAGTGATCATGGCCCTTACTTTATAAAAGTCTGCGCACTTTTTTATAATCTTCACAGTATTGACGCCTTCGGCAACCTCATCCATATCGGCAAGTATTTCCGGGAGTTTTTCGCCTTTGGCCAGGCGATAACCTACCGTGAAATTGCGGCTTGAGGGACTATTGCAGGTTGCCACCAGGTCACCAATGCCGGCCACACCCAGAAAGGCCTTGGTATTTCCGCCCATAGCTCTTCCCATATAAACCATTTCAACAGCACCGCGGCTGATGAGCAATCCGCGGGCATTTTCACCATACCCAAGACCACTCAATGCACCTGCGGCAATGGCGATAATGTTTTTTAAAACACCGGCCAGCTCCACGCCGATCAGGTCATTGTTTTCATAAACCTGAAAACGGTCGGACCGGAGTAATTTTTTTCCGGTCTGAATCACCTCCTGAAAAGGGGAGGCGATCACAGTTGCTCCCGGCTGTCGTTCGGCGAGTTCTCTTGAGAGGTTTGGTCCGGCAAGACATCCCACCCTGGCCACAACACTTTCCTCGCGGATTACTTCACTCATGGTTTTAACCATGGTTCGGTCAAGAAATTTCATAGTCTCAATGGTTTCCCCGTGTGGAAGTTTGAGATCAAGTCCCTTGGTACCGTGAATAAGCAGGTGGTAAGGTTTCAGAAAAGGAGCAAGGTCGCGCATCATTGCTCTGAACACAGCAGAAGGCACGATTGGAAAAATAACATCGCAGGAATTAGCCAGGAGTTCCAGATTGGTCACCACATCAATGGAAGGATGCAGTTCAATGCCCCTGGACTTGCGGGTTTCGCGAATCTGTTTTGCCTTTTCATGATTACGCGTGTACAATAGAACCTGCTTTTGTTCGGCAAGCATATTGGCCATCACCGTGCCAAAATTGCCGGCACCTATTACACCAACCGGTTTATCAGATGAAGTGCTCAAGGTCATAGCCAACCAGACGGTTGTGATAATAGTACAGAACATTAAGATCCTGCGTGATAATATTACCTGACTTATTTTTCAGCAGTGGTCTCTTCAGATGAAATATGCCTACATTCTCAATGCCTCTTTTAATAACTTCGTCTGCATCACCTTTCAGGTGACTGGCAAAATTGATTTTATTATTTTCCTTGAGCTGGTAGATTTCTTTTCTTACTTTTTTGAATGTTTCCCTGAAACTCTCATACGGAATTTCAAGTTCTTCTTCGGGAAGTCTCAGAAGACCGAACAGGTCAAGTTTCGGATGCATGCGTTGGAACATCACAAACGCAACAAAGGCGGTCAGATGACTGCCAAACACACGATTAATTCTGTGGTATTCGCTTACGATTTTTCCGGCGAGCATTCGGGTGTATTCTCCTTCACGCTGGTTGTCTTCAGTGACTACACCGTTACTGATGAAATAGTCTTTTGAATTAACAACCTTACCCTGATGGTCAATGCTGTTTCCGTTTTCATCCACATAATTTCCGAGTACATCCAGACCTCTTCCGATGGAAACAGAAATACTGGAGCCCTTGGTGGCAAATTTGTAAATGAACTTAAGCAGCTCCATGCTGCCGTATTTTTCCTTTTCAGGGAAATATCGATCCTGTCCTTTAGACTGAAGGTATTCTTCAATCAGATCCGGCGCTTCAAGAACGAAATGGTAATTCAGGGTTACGGGAACCACGAAGATTTTTCCGGGGTTTTCCGGTTCCTGCTGATATATGTGTCGTTGTGCTTCAACGGCTGTACTCAAAAGCCCGAGTTTCAGATTTTTCTCAAGCATTCCTGAACGGGAGCGGGTGCCGCCCGGAAAGAACAGACTATGGGCTCCTTTCTGAATGGCCTGATTGCTGTACATCTTAAGCGTCTCCAGATAGTGGATATTCTTTTTACGTCTGTCCACTTTATAGGCGCCCAGACTGTTCATGAAGTAGGCAAAGATTTTTATGTTGAACAGATTCAGTCCGGCGCCATAAATAAATGCAGGTAACCCCAGGGAATGGATGACCCAGCCTATCAGCATTGAATCAATATTGCTTGAATGGGTAGGAACGATGATGATGGTTCCCTGCGTTGCAAGCTTACGCAGCATTTTGACTTTACCGACAATGTGAATTTTATCGCGGAGGGTATATTTATTTCTGAAAAAGGCACCAAACTTTCTTACACGGGCACCATTCAGCAGACGGGCAAACCAAAACTTAATAATCTCCCGCGCAAGTTTGTAGGAGTTGGGTTTGAAATTTCCTGCGATCTCGTTGGCATACCTGAAAACCACTTTTTTCATCAGGTCAATTACACCTGCAGGATCTTCATCCGGGTTTTCACGAAGGAGCGCAATCTGACTGCGTATACCGGACCAGAATTTAGGCTCATCTTTTGGGTCAACCCGCCAGCGGTTGCGCTTAAGTCTGTTTTGCTCACGAAGCGCGGTAGATTCCAGCTCGTCAAGCAACAACTGTTTTTTATTCTGGCGGAGCAAAGCGATTCGCTCAACAGTCTTTTCAGTAACCTCTTCTATGAATGCCTTCCGGTGACGACTTAGTGCGTAAACCGGCCAGTCCGGAATTTTATCCAGAATGGGTTCGTAAGGCTTGTTCTTATTTTTCTTTTCCTCCAGTATCTCCATGTACCCCGTTCAGATCAGCTAAATTAGAAATAAAATTATTCATCGGTTTTTCTTCGGGCTGCAGCCAGCTGAGCAGCCATTTCACCGAACCGTTCCATACACTGCCTGATAAAATCGCTGTCTATCAGTAAATGAAGCCGGTCTTCCGATTCAAGATCAAATTCATCAATCTTGAATGTTTGTTCAAAGGGCCCCGCCTCCAGTTTTATCAGATATTTGTTATTCCAGTGAAATACGGAGACCCTGGCTCCGTCCTGCACAAAATCCTTTAAAAGGCGCATGTATCGGTTTTATGATTGTCTTTATCAAAAAGCCCTCAAAATAAGCACATTTTCGCGTCGTTTATCATCAGTGAATTGTACAGATAATTAGCATATTTACGGTTCAAATGTTAATGATGGCATTGACTTCAGATCGGCTCAAATCGGTTAAAATAATTCTGGTTGGTCTATGGCTGATGCTCCTGAGCCCTACGGAGGGTTTTTCTTCACATCTGAGAGCCGGCGAAATCACAGCCCGAAGGATCAACTGCTCGCTGGAATATGAAATTTGCATCACCGTTTTCACAAATACTGCCACTACCATTCGCTTTGGTGATGGTATTCTGGATTTTGGCGATGGAACTTTTTTTAGTCCGCCACAGGTAGAAAATACCGAACGTCCTGACCTTGGTCCCAATATTGCAACCGTTCAATATTGTAAACGGCATACCTTCCCGGGACTTGGAGAATACACAATCAGTTATCTGGAACAGAACCGCAATGGAGGAATTCTGAATATGTTTGATTCCTTCAATACGATTTTCTTCATTGAATCTGTAATTAACATTGATCCTTTTCTGGGATGTGACAATACGCCATTTCTGCTTGTTCCCCCCGTTGATAAAGCCTGTACCGGCGTGGCCTGGTTCCACAATCCGGGTGCGTATGATATTGACGGCGACAGTCTCTCTTATGAACTAACTGTTCCTCTGAAGGACAAGAAAAAACCTGTAGTAGGATATTTGCCTCCAAATGCTCAGGGATTTTATGTAGGAACGGGATTGTCATTCAACCAGGCAAACGAATCAGGTACAGGGCCTCCTACCTTCGGCATAGATCCGGTGACCGGAACGCTGACCTGGGATGCACCCGGTGCACCCGGGGAGTACAACATTGCCTTCCTCATTAAACAGTGGCGAAAAGTTAATGATACCTGGATTCAGCTCGGTTATGTGACACGCGATATGCAGATTGTGGTCGAAGACTGTGATAATGACCGGCCTGAGCTGGAAGTGCCTGAAGATATTTGTGTGGAAGCCGGCGAACTGATTGAAGCATTGATCTACGGAACTGATCCGGATCGTGATAATGTTTCAATTGAAGTATTCTCTGAAGTCCTGACATTGGGAAGTAATGCTGCCCAATATACACCACGGGATCTCACACCTCCCGTATTACCCGTATTTCAGCCGTCCTATCCAAACCGTGCTGAGATATTTTTTTCCTGGCAAACGGATTGTTCCCATGTGAAGCAACAGCCCTATCAGGTTGTTTTGAAAATTACCGACAATCCCGGCTCAGGAGGAGCGAGACTTGTGCAGTTTAAGACATGGAACATCACCGTGGTGGCTCCTGCACCCAAATGGGTGGATGCAAATATTCTTCCGGGTTCAAGAGCGGTGGAGCTGGACTGGGAGCCATACGCATGTGATCCTGAGGCTGAGAAAATGGAAATCTGGAGAAGGGTAGATTCGCAGACTTTCATCGCCCCGGACTGTGTGACAGGAATTCCGGACGCACTTGGTTATGCGCGAATCGCTTCCGTTGATATCGCACAGCACAAATTCAATGATACTTTTGGCGGGGCAGGTCTCCCATCCGGCGCACTGATATGTTACAGGTTGGTGGCAGTTTATCCTTCAGCCTTTGGAAATACAGGAGTTGGGGCTTCCAGCTATGTCTCTGAAGAAATTTGCGTTGGTCCCGTTCCA
>Ga0315902_10006622_pt1 | contig 15997 bp, 19 predicted proteins | sample LakEriMetagenome_9_FD_203523 | JGI IMG/M metagenome (GOLD analysis project Ga0315902, IMG submission 203523) | Freshwater fungal communities from buoy surface, Lake Erie, Ohio, United States - Buoy 12 MA117 | ecosystem: Environmental > Aquatic > Freshwater > Lake > Lake biofilm | place: USA...
TTCATCCAGTTCATCGTGCGGTTCTTTGCTTTCGACCCGCCGATGCGGCCAGCAAGCCATCCCACGGCCTTTGTAGTAAGCGGCATTGTTACTTCCCTCCCTTCTTCTTGCGGCGCATTACCATGCGCCGCTTGGCTGAGCTACGCTCCGGCATATCCTCGTATGCCTCACGCGGCGTTTCTGAAATATATTTGCGGGCAACCTTTTTGGAAAGACCCGGCACCTTGCCGCCAGCGGCCGCATGCATCAGCCTCTGCTGTGACTTGCTCTTGATGGGCATTGCTATCTCACTTGACAGTTGTATGTCTTACGTTAGTTACAGCTACACACTTCCTTCATTTGCCTTCTCTGGCGACTGCAATTGGCGCAGTGCGTCAATAGCCTGCATTTAACCCTCCAACGCGGCGACACGCGCGCGCAAAGATTTGACTTCTGCCAACAACAAAGGGATGAACGCCGAGTAGTTCATCATCTGCAACTTCGGAGTGCCGTCTTCCTCGACAGCATCTTTTTCACCTTCAACTGCATACGGCACGACTTCTTGCACTTCGTGCGCCAGCAACAGCGGAATGTGGTCAAGGTCAGACCCATTCATCTTGCCGTCATACACTTTCAACGCATCAAAAATCTCACCTGACGCATCATACGGCCCGTAGGTCGTCTTGATGCGATAGTCAGATGAAGTCACAAGGCTCAACGTGGCGGTGTCGCGCCGATAGTTGATATAGCCGCGCAATGTGCGCGCGTTGTTGACACCATCAGAATAGAACGAGATAAAATAAGTTGCGCCCGATTCTGCGTTGTTCCACACATAGACGGGCGACTGCCCTGCGGTTTGACTCGTGCCGTTGAACTCTGCCGTGGGTTCAGATGCCGTAGAGTTGCCGACTTGCAAACGCGATGACGCCCATCCCGTCGCATCACCGATAAAAACATCCGACGATACTTTTGCGGTGCCTGTGACATCAAGCGTCTGTGCGGGATTGGTCATTCCAATGCCGACGCGATTGTTAGTGCTATCGACCTTGAGCGTTGAAGTGTCAATCGTGACGTCACCACTCACGCTCAATGACCCCAATGTGCCAACCGATGTGAGCGAGGAGTTCACGACATTCGACGCCAACGTAGTGCCAGTCAGCGTGCCAGCGTCAGCCGCCGCCGCCGTTGCCGCAATCGTGATTGAGCCAGCCCCGTTCGTGATGGAAATATTGGAACCAGCCGTCAGCGTGGCTTTCGTCAATGTGTTGCCCGTTGTGTTGCCGATGAGGAGCTGGCCATTCGTAAAAACACTTTGGCCAGTTCCACCATTTGCAACAGGCAACACCCCGGTGACTTCAGACGTAAGATTTGCTGAAGTCACCAGAACGTTGTCTGTCAACTTGGTGCTACCAAGTTTCTTTGCCATTGATTAGAAGGAGATGGCGAGGGGCGAGGTGCTAGTCGAACGAATAAACGCCTGGCTATTCGGACCCTGCCTGGCCCACAAATATCGCTGTACACCCGTGCCAGGTTCATTTACGCGAACCGCAAACAGGCCAGTGGCATCGGTGCGGAAAACCGCCGTTGCCGTCCCACCTCCATCAAGCAATGTGCCAACCGGACTGCCAGCCGCCGAAAGAGTCGCCGTAGCAGAAGGCGAGCATTCTGTAGACAGGTCAGACACAGTCACCATGACAACGCTAGTGGCCGAAGCAATAGACCCTCCGGCGAGGTTGTTTACCGACGCCTGGGATTCCTTGTTGGGCGCGGTTCCGGTGGCCGCCGCAAACGACACATCGCCAAACATATTCTGAAGCGTCGTGGCAAGATTTGCCGCCCCAATAAATGTCCAGGAGGGCGGAGCGCCATTGACAAGAACCTGATTGGCGCTACCAGACGCTACAGTGCTGGGAGCCGCGCCTGCTCCGCCACCAATGACAAGAAGATTGGCGCCAAGGGCGGCAGACGATGAAACGGTGTTGGTGTTAGAAAAATACAGCACACCACCAGAGGTGCCAGTCGTCAGGCCAGTGCCACCGTTTCCGACAGGGAGCGTGCCCGTGATGTCCGTGACAGCGCCAGAGAGGCGAACCTTGCCGTACACTGGCGCGGTTGTAACGCCAGCAGACCGCAGAACGTTGCCGTCTGCAACTGCTGTTAGCTTGGCAAGAGTCGACGTTGCAGAGGCATACAAAATATCGCCAACGGCATACGTCGAAAAACCAGTGCCGCCATCGGCCACGCTAACATCGGTGCCGCCAACACGATAGATGTAGGCAGTGCCAATAGTAATAGCAGTTGGAATGTCAGTAGCAATCGACGGAACGCCCGTACCGCTCGTAACAAGCACGCCGCTGTTTGCGGTAGCCAATCCACTAACAGCCGTACCAGTCGCGGCGTAGTACGCAAGCTGATTGATTGTGCCGCTATTGACAGTGCCACTAGCAGACGAAGCAATCGTAATGCTACCGTTGCCATTGGTAATAGTAATGCCAGTCCCTTGCGTTAGCGTAGCCTTAGTAAGGCCAGTCGTCGCCGTATTACCGATAAGCAACTGCCCATCGGTATAACTGGTCTGACCAGTTCCGCCGTTGGCGACAGGAAGCGTGCCCGTAACGTCGGCTGTTAGTGAAGCCGATGTTACAAGAACCTCATCTACCAGCTTAGTACTACCAAGTTTCTTCTTTGCCATAGGTCATCAAAAGGTGATGGGTAAAATTCCGTCTCGCGCCTTAACGTAGCGCTGACAATGGCCGCCGGGACGAATCCAGATATACCGGATGCCAGCGCCAGGTTCAGACACCTTAATCGTAAAGGTGCCAGCATTAGTTGTCTTAAAGTGCGCGGTTGCCGTGCCGTCACCAGCAAGCACTGAGCCAAGTGGCGTAATGGTGCCCACGCTAATGGTTGCTGTGTCAGACGGCTCATTGCTTGCAGCGCTGTCAGTAACCATGACCATAAAACTGATTTCGCCACTTGCCACAGTCGCACCCGTGACATCCTGACAACTGCCTTGAATTTCAATGGCAGTGCCAGATTTAGCCCCAGGAACTCCCCAGACGACTTCAACCAACTCGCTCTGCCACGGCAGGCTTGCTGTCAGGGTTCCGCTAACTGTAACGTCATTGGTAAACGTGTACGACGTTCCGCCAAACGTTCCAGTGGTGACGCTAGAAGCGGGAATTGAAGGGACTTGAAACTTAGCCGTTGTGGCACCAGTGGCCTGAAGAATCCACCCAGCGGTTAGGCCAGAGACCGTATGCTCCGGGCCAAGGCCAGTGCCAGTGGCAAGCACATGCGGCCCTGGCGCAGGGTTGCCCCACGCTGGCGCGCCGCCAGCAATGATAAGCGCCTGGCCATTAGAGCCATTCGGGAAATGCTCAAGACGCTGGGCGCCAACCGTCGAGTCATAGGTGACAATAAACTCGCCGCTATTGGGCGCTGGCCACGAAGCGTTGTTCGTGCCCCCATTGGCCGTACCAAGTACGCCGCTAACATTGGACAAATCCGCAGGGAAGTAGGTTGGCTTCCCGGTAATGCTTGTCCATGGCAACGACGCGCTTAGCGTGCCAACGACAGTTACATCATTTGTAAACGTGTATAGCGCGCCAGCAAACGTTCCAGGCCCAGGCACCGCAAGAGTGCCGCCAGTGATACCAGACGCCGGAATACTGGGATTTTGGAACCTAGCGGTTGTAGCTCCAGTCGCCTGGAGAATCATGCCAGACGTAAGCCCGGACGTTGTGTGGTACGTCCCAAGGCCAGTAGTGTCAGCAAACACATGAGGGCCTGGCGCCGGGTTGCCCCAGGTCAGGCTCGTACCACCAGCACCAACAATCAGCGCCTGCCCGACAGTCCCGTTTGGGAAATGCTCGATACGCTCGGCGCCGGGCGTCGAGTCGTAGATAGTCAGGTATTCGCCAGTGCTGGTTGCTGGCCAGCTTGCGTTATTCGTGCCGCCGTTAGCCTTGCCAAGGACGCCACTAACTTGCGTAGCAAGGTTAACGGACGAGGCCGTGGCAAGCGACCCTAGGCCAAGCGTCGTGCGCTGAGCCGCCGCATCAACATCGTCCAGCAGTGCCTTGCCAGCCGCAGTAACGTCGCCGCCCATCTTGGACGTACTGACAACGCCAGAATCAATCGTCCAGATTGCCCCACTGCCGCTAACGGTAATGTCACCCTTGTCGCCATCCGAGATGCCACCACTGCCAGTATATGTGACCCAGGCAGTGCCGTTCCAGACCGACAGGGCACCAGTATCTGTAGCAACATACGTCTCGCCAATAGCCGTGCCAGAAGCCGGACGCGACGCAGACGGACCAGACTGAACGTGCGCCACCAAGTCGCCCTGATGGGCAACAAACTTGGCCCGCAACACATTGTCGTTGTTGCGAGTCTGCCACGCCTGCTGGTCTGAGCCAACAGGCGTAGTAAATGGCTTTACGTCATAGTCGCCAACGGCCATTAGCAGTTATACGCCGCAAGAACGTAGGTGTCCACTAGCACGCCAGTGCCAGTGTAAAGGCGACAGGTTGCATTAATTACGTCGCCAGACCACAGCCCGCCGCCGGGGTACGTTCCATTGCCGGGGATAATCGTAATGGGCGACGATGTAAAGTGCCCACTGGTCGTTTCCCCGACAGGAGAAGTCCCAGCAATTTGCCAAGTCACATCAACATACTCGCCGCCAGCGGCATTGCTCAGGCTAAATGTGATGTTAAACTCGCCACCACCATCATTAGGCACAAAGACCGTCCCCCACGCCACGGAGGCGAAGGACGGCTTTGGCAAGTTCCCGCCAAAGAGCGCCATGCGCTGAACGAGCATTAGGCGCCCTTTACGGCAAACGCGGCAAGGTACTCCGTGCCATCGTACAGCCCAGAGACGACGTTCTTCTTGTTAATCGCCGTGTTATAGGACGGCGGGTTGTCGCCAAAGTCAAACCCCGTCAGAGTCACCGTTCGCCCACCAGTGCCATCCTGCACCAGAATCAGTGTGTAGGTGCTTCCCGTCTGCGGATTTGAAAAGGTCAGCGTGGCATTCCCGGTCAACGTCACCTTCTGGATTGGACCGTTATTCCAGTTAATTGCCAGCGAGGTGCCAGAGTTGCCAGCGTCGTAAATCCCTGGCTGGCCATTGGTCACGGCAAACGTAGTATCCGTCACCCAGGCGGCGCCAGTATCATACGCTAGCGAGGCGACGGTCGTCCCGCCAACCGTGCTAGTCGACACCCATTTGCGACCAATAGTGCCAGCCGCAGGCCGCGCCCCGGACTGCACATGAATCGTCGGGTCGTTGTCGTGAGCATTAAAATACGTCCGCGTGTTATTAAAGTTACCCGTAATAACAGTCGCGTCCAGCGGGTCATTAGGCGCCGGAGTATTGTACGCAGAAGGAATCAGGTGTTCGCCAATCTGCTCAGCCATTGCTATCTCCGTCCAAGAATAAATCCGTCCATTTGCCAGCGGCTAATAACGGGAATGTTGTTTTCGCTTGACGACAGGGTCACATCGGTCCAGTAGCCCTTGAGGCCCATGTCAATGCGGTAGCTATCGGAATCGACTGGCCCAGTCCACGTTGCGCCATAGGCATTCCACGAGGCTGAGGTGGTCCACGAGCCAGCGGCGGGCGCTGTAATCAACGCCTGAGCCGTTCCCTCGTTGGTCTTCCACTGGACATTTAGCGTTGCCGACCCAGTCAAACGTGCCGTCAAATAACCAAAGCGCAGAGCTTTGGCCTGAGAGTCGTCATTGAAGTACATACGCCTGAGCTGTACAGCCATTGACACCGCTGTTCCGCCAGCCCCAGTGTCCATGGTAGCGCCATCTGTGTACACGCCAGGAAATTCACACAGCCGGACAGAGTTGTCCGACGTATTAGAGCGCACCACAAACAACTCGGCTTCATCTTCAACCGGGCAGGTCCACATGCCGCCAGTCGTTAGATACTCGCCAGTCCACGGACCAGACCATGCGCGAAGCACAAGGTGATAGACATACACCCCGTAGCCAGGCACAAACCACCAAATCTCCTGCGTCCGGCGGGACAGAACGCCACGGATATTGGCGAGACTGGACGCCGACAGGGACTCGACAATCGGCAGAAGCGGGTCAGGGGTCGCTGGGGTTCCAAGCTGTGACACACTTCCCTCGGTGGCCACAAACGCCCCACGGTCAGACACGAAGAATGCGGCGCCGTCCGTCTCAACAATAGACAGCGGAGCAAGCGTTCCAGTCTGAGACGACACGCCTTCTGGCTGAACCGTGATATCGTCCTGCCCAAATCCAGTCAGTCGGCTAATGCCGCGACGATGAAAGATGAGCAAGGACGAGCCGACAGACGCCAGCGCGACCACCTTCTCGTCGCTAAATGTCCGAACAACAATCTCGCCGCCTCCGGCGTGGCCAAAGCTTGACCCGTCGTTCAGCTTCGAGTAGAAGATGGAGTCCGGAGAGTCAGGGTCACCGCATCCCCAAATGCGCTGGTTATGCACTTTGATATACGACGCAGAGTGCGAAGACGCGCCACCTTCTCTAACAAGCAAATTGGTGCCAGAATGCCAATGAACAAGCTTGCCACCATCGGCAATAAACACGGCATCGGCGCCAGTAGACCCGTCGCGAAACGAACAAAAAGTCGGCGTAACGGTCGTGCTAAATGACCCAGTGCCGCCAGTCCACGCCGCCGCCGTCCACGATGCCGCTGGCAAAACGTTGCCATCGGAAAACTGGGCGTAATACAGCACGCCATTTGCGCCCATGACAAAGCTGAAGGCGTCGCCATTGTCCTTCACCCACCCAAATCCGTTAGTTCCAGCGGACGGAAGTGGGTTGGTGCTGGTCTTGACACTGCCAAGCCGCTTCTCAATTGCGCCGTACTGATTAATGCGCGCATTGACGGCGCGGCGAATCTGATTGGGCTGAAGCGCAATCGGGTCGGAGACGGTGTTAATGCCTCCAGAAAACCCACTCTGCGCGTCGCGAACAGGCGTCGGCATCAGCCGCCCCAGATGGCCGCGCTATCCGGGTAGGCCATGCGCGTCGGGTTGATGCTCATGCGACGAATGTCGTCAAGCATGTCAGCAAGGTCCGTCTGCATCATGCGGCCAAACAGAGCGGCCGTATTTGCCTCGGCCCCGCCCTTCATAAGCAGGCGCGAGGCGGCGTCATACACCAGCACGTTCTCGCTCCCTTCGGGCCAGTCAATCGGAATGTTATACGCGCTCACCGCGCCAGCCGGAACAAAGTCCCGAAGCATGGTCGGCTTGTAATTGACCACGACCGTTAGGCTATTGGTGCCGACCGGAAGCGTCTGATAATTGGTGCCAGCCAGATAATACAGCTTGCGCTGGTACTTTGTGTAGGCTGAATTTGCCCCTAGCGGAATGTCCTGAAAGCGCGTCTCGACATATTCATTCTGTCCATCATTGACCGACAGAATGCGATAGAAGCGCTTCTGGTCATTTCCGGTGCCCGTTGACAGGGCAGAGACCGGAAAAGTACCATCAGCCGCTGTCGCTACCGACAGGGACTGAAAGCGATAATATGGAGCCGCACTCAAGATGCGACTCCACAAACCCTCATGGGCATAGCTCAGCGCGGTAATAACCTCGGCATCGCTCCAGCGAGGCGCGCTTTCTGCGTCGATATTCTGACGCACCTCAGACACAAGCTGATTAATGGTCAGCGTTGCCATGGTTACTCCCCTACGTCGTTAGTACATGCCGCGTGCGATTGCCCGTCGTTCTGTTGTCCTTCTCCCCGAAATTGGAGTTGGCCAGCTCATCCATCACTGCCCCAATCTCGTCCCTCAGCACCGTCTCAGTATTCCACTTGGTGACATCAAACGCAATCCGTTCGGCTGTCCGATGGCTAAACTGCGAGATGGTCCGCTCCAAATACGCCGGAGCATCTTCCACCGAACAATCTAACGGGAGCCAGCCAATGATGTCTTGCGCCTGGGCCGGGTCAACTGCCCCCGTCTGCACGCGCTCCCAGCGTCGGTCGTCCTGCCGCCAATCGCACATGACAGACCAGTGACGCGGGAAGTCTGGATGAAACTTGAGCGAGAGCCTAGAGTCGATAGCCCTAAGCCGCCGCTGAATCTCAGGCGACGGCTCAGGGTTACCAGAGGCGCCAAAAATCAGCGCCATGCGATTACTCGGTCACCATCAGCTCGACATTGGCCATGAGGCCAACCGACGCCGTCGTCACCGTGCCAGTGCCACTCGTCACCACCTTCAGGGTGTCCGTCGGAAGAATCGTCTTCTGGACATCCGTCAGGGTCGCAACAAGCGGAATCGACGTACCGACACCAGCCGTAAGGCCGTTAATCACCGTCGCCGCCGTCAGGTCAAGGTCCGACTCACCGCTACGCGACTTCACCAGCTTCGCGTTCACGGTCGCACCCGCCGGGTAGGTAATGGCCGACACATTGAACTTGCTAATGACCGAAGTTGTCGGCATGGCACCAACGGCCGTCGTCAGCGTGGTAACGCCAGACGCAGGAACCGTCGTCATCGCCACGTTGACAAACGTCGGAGCCGTGCCAAATCGTCCCGGCTTCGGGGCAAACACATTGTTAGACATTAAAGCTCCAAGGCGTCGGGGGCAGAGCCTATGCCCTACCCCCTAGCCAGAGAAGGTTAGATGAGGTGCGAGTACTTCACGGTGTCAACGTACCCACGGATGGAGCCGTGCGCGTTACGCGCAAGGCAGGCAAGATTGCCATAGTACCCATAGGTCGTCTCGAACGCATCGCGCCCCTGGAGCCAGCGCCACGGACCAGCGCCCTCAAACTCCACAAAGCCCCAATCCTTCGCATCCACCCACGCCAGCGACGGGAGGTGGAGGAGGTAGATGGTGCCAAGCGGCACATAGTAGTCCATGACGAACGGAATGCCGCAGACCTCAATGGCCTTGTAGCCGCCCTTGATGGTCGTGCTGAACTCGCTCGCCGTGAACCGACGCTGACCAACCATCGACTCCATGAGCTTCTTGCCAAGACCCGGCGTACCCATAAGCAGGAACTCCTGCGGACGGGTCAGGGCGTCCTTGCCCGAACGCGCCGAGACGCGCTGAATCAGGTCCCAAATGTCCGACTCGGTCGGAGCCGTCGCATCCGGGGTGTCCGTGCCAGCCACCATCTGCGTAGCATTCCAGATAGTGTCGGTCGCGGCATCAATGCCATGAAGCGAGTTGTAGCCAGCCGCACGGTTCGTGATGCTGATAAGGCCGTTCATCGCGAACGCGCTAGCATTCGGGTCGGCCGGGTACGCCTCCGACGCATTGTTGCTGAGCTTGACAATGCGGTCGGGATTGGCCGGAGCCGAGCCGAGGGCCGGGCTGACCGTAATGGTCGAAACGCCAGTCACCGAGTCCGGAGCGCCAATCGCCGTAATGCGAGTCTTGCCCTTCGAGGTCGTGCCAGACGCGCCAGTCAGGACCGCAATGCTGTCGCCAACGGCAAGAAGCAGAGCGCCCTGGTTCTGGTTCGTCGCATCAACAACGCCATAAGGCGAAGTCACGCCAAACGAGGTCGTGGTCGCGCCAGCGGTCACCGCAAGGGCGCACACGCCGTCCGCCTTATTGTGAAGCGCCTGCTGCATCAGCAGGGTCGAGGCGTCCTTAATCTCCTCCATCGTCTTCTTGGCGATAGAGGTAAACGCGGCCTCCTTCGACTGCGTGCCAACAAAGGCCAGGCCGTCAATCTGCCGGGTCACATACGCACGCGCCACGCGAACACGCGCCTGCTTTTCAGACGCAAAGGTGTCCTCGGGGAAGAAGCCGTTCGGCGAGAAAACCGCGCCAGACGGGCGGCCAGTCACCACATCAAAAAACACATCGTTGCCGCCCCAGCGGAGATTCCGGGGGCCGCCCGCCTTGCCCTTCTGGAGCTGGGCGAGAAGCGGAGTGACAAGGTTCTGGACCTTCTCACGGAACTGCGAGTAAACGTTCTTGAGCAGACCAGAAAGCTCAGTATCGGTAATAATGTTCGTCGGGCCAGGCATGGGTCAGTTATTTAAGAGAGGAAAGAATGGCGTCCAACGCCGCATTCTCGGCATCTTCGAGCGTGGCGTTGTCCGAAAGAGCCTGCTTCTTGGCACTGCTTGAGGCGGCGGAGCGTACAGCAGGCCGCGCGGCGGTCGCCGCACTACGCTTCGCCTTGGCGGTGGCAATCTTTGCCGCCTCCACCTCCTGCTTCGCACGCGCCTGCTGGCCGCTAAATCGCGACACGCGGGCATTGTGCTTTGCCTCAGCCCACTCCATCAGGCTTGTGGCAATGTACTGCTCAACCTGCGGGTACATCGCGGGCGGCACGACGCCGTTCTTCATAATCGGCACCAGCGCGGCCCCAAGATGGGACGACACCTCTTCGACATCGACTTCCGGGAACCGGGAGGCAATGTCCTGTAGGGCCGGAACCACCGACTGCGAGTAGAATCGCTCAGCCTGCTGGGCCTGCCGCTCAGAGTTGCGCTGATTACGCATCTCCTGCACCTCAGACTCCGCCCGGCGAGCGCGCTTCTCCGGCTCGTTCTCGGCCATATACTGCTCACGGATACGCAGATACGCCTCTTCGTCCTCCAGCAGATTGCGAATCTGCTGTTCACGCATTTCCAACTGCGATAGGGCGTCTTGCACGGCGTCTTCGGCCTCCTGCTGTTGGGCCTGAATCGCCTGCTCGCGTTCCTGATTGTACACCCCAAACTGCGCCAGCTTGACGACCTGGTCGATTCGGTCCTTGCGAATCTTGCCATTAGCCTTGTACTCGATGACAAGCGCGGGAGTCTCTACCTCTTCTCCGGTATTGTCACGCAGTACAAACTCGGTGACCAGCTTGTCGGCAATGGTCGGGACGGCGACCATGCCCTCGGGAAGAACGACGGGTTCCGCCTCCTCTTCCTCGCTGGCCTCCTCTTCAACAACCTCCTCCTCCGGCGCAAGCTCCTCGGCGTCAGGCTCAGCCTCTTCGGCTTCAGGCGCTGGCGTAACAAGGGCCTTGGCGGGAACGGCGTCGCCCTTGGGCGCGACGTTCGTGGCGATTTCATCAATCAGATTGTTGAAATCCATGGCATCGGTCATACTGGGCATTACACGCTCCTTACGAAATGGTCCGCGTTTCCCGCATTCTCGCCGCCTGCTCCGCGTCCGGCGTGCCACTCAGCACCTGAGTCAGGAGCTGGGTTGCGCCAGTCGGAGGGTTAGACGTAGAAAGGGGAACTTGGCTAGGTGGGAGAGCCGAGGCGTTTTGGGCCAAGCTCGGATTGCCCTGTCCGCCATCAGGAGCGCCACCCGGCGCCCCCGGCATTGGACCCTGCTGTTGTGCCATCTTTTGCTGGGCCTGCTCCGCCAGCATCATCCACCGCTCCTGAGCCGCCGCAATAACATCTTGCGGGATGTCATCTTGCAGAATGATGTCGCGCTCCAGCACATCCTGGTGAATCGCTTCGTTGTCCTGCCACCGAATCTCCGGCGGTGTCACGCGCCGAAGCAATGCGTCAGTCACGCGCCGCGCCCGTGCCTCTTGGTCCTCATCCGGGGTGCCAATGTCACGGGTAACGGCAAACATCTGCCGACGCCGATATTCCTTCAGGTCAATAACGCCAGATTGTAGCCAATTGTCAAGCATGTAGAGCCGGAAACTAAGCGGCATTGGCATCATTGTCGCTGGCTCAACACGCACATCAGCCGCACCGTCAAGGTCGGAGCCGGTAATTTCGCGCGCGAGGTCCGGACGCGAGCGGCCAACTGTTCCGAGCGAGCGCGGCAAATCATAGCCCCAGCCCATGCCAGCAAGAGTCACTTTGCACCACGACGTAAAGGCCATGGCAAGCGCTTGCACTGGCGGCGCAAATACGCGCTCAAGCTGTTCGCGACTGGCAATAATTGCCCGGCCAGACTCGCCAGTCACCTGGCCACGGCTAATGGCGTTATAGCCAGATGCATCCTCAAACGAGGCCTTCTCAAGCGCAAAGGCCTCCTTGACATCGTTGCCAACCGAGAAGCCATTAAACGGCTGAATGCTGTCCGCCAGGCCGCCAGCTCCCTTGACCTCAATCATCGAAGTCACGCCGCCAAGAAACGTCTCGGTGACAACCGTGTTGGGGCGAGCAAAGAATCGGCCGCCAGAGTTGACGCGAATGTTCTCGTACCACTTCGACACGAGCGCATTCATACGCATCTGCGACTCAATCCACTGCTCCATAATGGGGCGCGGGTAGTACGACGGGTCTGACGAGCCATCGCGCACCGCCACAATCGGAATGGTGCCGAACTGCAAGTCGCTCCAGCCAAACACCACGCGATTGCCGACCACCACAACCTCAAGACCCTGCGGCAGGATGTCGGGCTGAGGCGCCAGGTACACCGTGTACCGCTCGGTCGTGTCCGTGTTGCGAAGACGCTCGCCCTCGCCAATGGTCGTATGGCTCAGCACCCAACCCTCGTTAAACTCCGACAGCCCACTCAGGTTGTCATTGTTCAGCGAGTTGTAATTGTTCAGGGTATCGGCCGCTTGCGCCCCAGTATATCCCCAGCGCGCCACCGCTTCGGAGCGGGAAATAACATCACGGACCACCACCCATGAGGGGTCCACATTGACAGTTGCTTCTGGACTAACCCGGACCTGTTCGACGCGGAGAACGCGGCAATCCAAATCGCCCATCGGAGCCTTCGAGCCATTCTCGCCAAGGCGCTCATCCCACGGCCCCCGGTCGGGATTCCAAAACACATGCCAGAACGCCACGCCATCCGTCTGCGCCCAGTACGCGGCCTCTTTGCCCTTGGACGCCATATTCATCTGGTCGTACTGGAACTCGCACGCCACCTGACGGGCATACGCCCGCTTCTTGTCGTCCGGGTCTTCCGTCGACGGCGCAATAGAAAAGCCGGGACGCTGGTCCGTCAGAATCTGAAGACGCTGGTCAAGCGCCTTGTCAATCATGTTATGGACAATACGCGCCGAATCCTTGGGCCGGGGCGGCTCAGACCACGGCGAGCCATTGGACGACGAAATCCACTGGTTGCCCGCCCGCATCATGCGATTGCGTTGCACCAGATGCATGTGCTTTTCGACCGCCGACCGTCGCGACGACCACAGTCGCCGCGCCCAGCTAGCCCAAGCCTCGTCGCTCTGCGCCGTATCTTCGCTCAGAAGCGGGAAATCGTCGCCATACAGCGCCTCCATCATCGACCGAACGCGCTCGGCCTTAGAGGTGCCGTCCGGCTCCGGCTCATTCGCCGCCACGCGGTCGTTCGTCGACTCCTGCCCGCCAAACGGGTCCGCCTCTAGCTCTGAGAGCATGGCACCCATCAGCTCGTCGAGGCCCTGGTCCGGCGCAAAATCCTGGTCGTCCATCGGCGGCATGGTCATGACGGCATTCTCCCAATACTCATAGCGGCTCTCACGCGGTTCCAGTCCTTCCACAGCTCATAATTCTGCTGAATCGCCCGCACAGCCTCTTCCTGTGCCCACTGCTCGCTTTGCGACATGGCAAATGCCATCAGGTCGTCAGGAATAGCAATTTCCTCGACCTCGGTACCCTTCGCCGATACCGGGGCAAATGCCAAAACCACGCGCGCCGCGTTATGCACGGCGTACACAGCAACCGCCGCCCAGAGCAGATGAGCGAGCATTACTCGTACGTCGTAAAGCCGCGAAGCGCCACGCTAGACCGCGTCGTCCCGCCAACCGCCGGGCAAGTAATCGCGGCCGCCTCGCCAATCCCACACCGAATCGGCGCGCTCAGGTTCACAACAATCGGCGAAAACGCCGCCGCCGGAAGCTCCACGCGCTCAACCGTCGTGGCGGCCGAAGTCACCGTGGTGCTAACCGCCGCCGCCGGAGCCGCACTGCACGAGACGCTGTAGCCCGTGATGAAATGGCGCTGATTGGCCACCCCAGCCTTGGTCGCCGTCGCGGCCACATTGGTGTTCTGCGTGGCCACTTCCGACCACTGCGCGATAAACCGCCCAGAAAAATCTGCCATATCTCCCTCAGTCCGTTTGATTGCGTCGCCGCAACGTAGTCAATCCATCATCGCCAGACGGCGGACTATAACTGCCTGCCGTCGTCCCGCTTGCTACCAAGGTTCCAATCACTGCCTTCCCCACCTTCAACGCTGTGGCGACGGCCCCGGCCGTTGTCAGTGTCCCGGCGAGCGAGACCAGCGTATCCAGCACCGACGACAATGTCCCACTGACGGTCAACGCCCCTGCCACTGCCACTGGCGTCTGAACATTGACCGTTAATGCGCCTGCCATGGTCAATGTGCCAGTCACCGCCTGTGGGGTTGGAGGCGCCCCACCAGACTTGAGCAGTAGGAGCAATGACATTACGCACCACGCACCCACCAAATGCGGTACGGATGCACGCCATCCGTACCATCCTGGCGAATCATCAACTCCGCCTGCGGCTCCTTGCGAAGCACCAGCGCGTCCGATGCCTCTTCTGCCGTCGCATACGCTCCAAGACAGGTTTCAATCATGATTAGCCTTGATATCCATTCGAGCCAAACACCTGATACATTGGTACATCTAACTGGTCATCCGTCACAAAGTCTTCGGTGAACGTGACATAACTGTCGCCACTGGCGCCAGCCGCCGGGCCATCGTGATAGGTGTTAAACGTCCCCGCACCCATCGTACCCACGTTAATGACCGACAGCGTTAGTTTGATGCGGTCGCCTGCGCTAAACGCTGTTGAGGTCGGGGTACGCGCGGCAGTACGCGCCGCCTCAGCCGTACCAGCCTCAGCGCCAATTACGGCACGCGCCGACACCGTGGACTGCACCGTACCCGCGTTGTTCGTTCGCTCAATCAACAGCGCAATGCCAGAGTTGACCGCGTTAGCCGACTCGCGGCACCGGATGTTCGGCGTAATCGTCCCGCTGATGGTCACAGCATTAGTCAGCGGCTCGGAAAACCACGAGAGAGCCTGCCCGCCCGCCGTCGCGGTGATGGTGATATTGGTGCCGCTGGCCACCGTATTGGTCGTCGTCGTCACCGCCGCGCGCCCCTGCCGCTGGGAACAGGCCTTTTGGCCCGCCCCACCAAGGCTGGATGCAAGGTCACGGAGATACAACGTCGTTGCCACTTAAATCTCGTATCCCATCACGGTGACCGTGACGCTCTGGGCATTGGTCGTGGTCAGGCGCACCACATGGTCCGTTGCGCCACGCACCGGGAACGGGAAGGTGACGTACACGCCCGGCTTGTTCGTGTTGCTTGGCGCAAACTCGCCGTCAAACAGCGCGAGGTCGGTGCCGCGAGTGTAAGTCGTGTCACCCGATGCGCCAAACCAGACGATGCAGGTGCCAGCCGTCGTGCCGAAACTCTGAATTTGGAGGCCCGTCACGCACACCGCTCGCGTGGACCCAGGCGTCCACAGTGCCACGCCCGTCTGCGCCGAGGTAAACTGCGACGTATCAACGATGGTGGTATGTCCGCGCACGCGGTCCCAACTCGTGCCGTTGAACGTGTAGCCACGCCCCTGCGTGTGCAGGGTGTTGACCGCGTTCGACTCGGCGTCCGTGCCCGTGGTGTCCACGCTGACGGCGTTCGTGCCCTCGCCAATCGTGACCACGCCACTCACGCGCGTCACATCAACATCCAGCCCGTTTGAGGCGTCGCCACCTAGCTCGACGACGGTCTTGGACCCTTCGGCGCCAGTCACCAGCACCGGGCGCATCAACTGCACCAGCGACACATCACTCGAATAGGTGACTTCGTCGCTGGCGACCAAGGCGCCACTACCCGGCGTGTACCCAATATTGTCAGCCATTAGGTGCCCGTGCTGACGGTGAGAGTATAGGTAAACTCAATCTGCGAACCGTTCACGACGTTAATCGCCGTGAACACCGAGCGGTCGAGCAGGACGCCGGAGGTGCTGGCCGAGAAGATGCCATGCTCCGTGATGGCCTGTGTCGTGGTATAGGCAATGGTGGCCACCGTCTTGTACTGCACGCTCGTGCCTTCCGACTGCGTGCCCAGCACACGGGACGGACCTGCCGGGGTCT
>Ga0315902_10006624_pt1 | contig 15997 bp, 24 predicted proteins | sample LakEriMetagenome_9_FD_203523 | JGI IMG/M metagenome (GOLD analysis project Ga0315902, IMG submission 203523) | Freshwater fungal communities from buoy surface, Lake Erie, Ohio, United States - Buoy 12 MA117 | ecosystem: Environmental > Aquatic > Freshwater > Lake > Lake biofilm | place: USA...
ATCGCATCAATCACATTCCCAACCGTCGTCATCGTGTCGTCCCCCTTATACCGCCGGATCGCCACAATATCCCGCCCCTGCCTCACCACAATCACCGTCGAATCCATCCCACCACGCGCCGGATCCACACCAATCACTATCGGCGCCGTCTGATCCTTCCACCTCGGCCTCGACATCGCCTCATCAATGACAACAGGCGAAATAAACTGATCCTCACCCGCGGCCGGAAACTCCCCATACACCTCCACCCGCGCCTGGATCGAATCCTCACCATACTCCTCAATGATCTGGTCATACACCGCCTTATCAGTCCCCTCAACCGACCGCGCATCAATCACCTTCGTCGTCCAAAAGTCCCTCTTAGACCCAAAACACTCAAAAAAGTAACCCACATTGCGCCGCGGATTGCTAAACGCCAACCAAAACCGATTTGGCGTGTTCTCCGTGAAAAAACCCGTCGCCACCGACCAAATAGCATCGTCAATCCCCGACGCCTCATCAAAAATCACCATAACACCATCAAAATTGTGCACCCCCGCATACGCATCCGGGTTCTCAGCACTCCACAACCGACCCTCAATCCCCCAATACCTCGTCCCCTTCTTCAAATCCTTCTCCACCAACTCCGTTAACCACTTCGCCGGCAATACCCTCGTCGCACTGATCTCAAACCAGTGACTGTTAATCCCCATCGCCAACCACTTCGTAATCTCCGCCCACGTCACCGACCTCAACTGCGGCTCACTGTTCGCCGAAATGATCGTCGTCGACCCAATCCTCGTCGACACCATCCATATCACCACCCACGACACCAACGCCGACTTCCCAATCCCACGCCCAGAACTCACCGCCTCCCTCAAAACCTTATACGCCACATCATCCTCACTCTGGTGCGGCAACTTCGCCTCTTGCAAAGCCCTGTTCTCCCGAATGTGCTCCCTCAAATCCCCCAAAACCTCCCTCTGCCACTTCCTCGGGCCCCTAAACCTCTCCAACGGCGTCCCCTTCTCACCCCACGGAAACACATACATCACAAACGCCAACGGGTCATCCTTGATCCGCTCACTCCAGATCAATGACATAAGTTCTTGCTCCTCTTGGGGCTTGTAGATGGGGGTTTGCATAGTTACTCCAAAAATTTACGCAACTTTCTTTGCCAGCTTAGTCTTGAGCTCATAACCCATTAGCGGCCAAATTTTGCCTACTGCTTCATTTCTTGCAATCTTGCGCCCGATTCCAGCATCGAAATTTTCTGAGCTGGCGCAGGCAGATTCGCCGGTTACGGTAAAACCGTTTCGAAGCACCAGCACACAAAAAGTCAACAATGACAAACTCTCTGGATTTGAGTTTGTTGCGCTTCCAGCCCCGTACACGCCTTGCGCGGCGGTGAAATAGTGCTCCGAAACAATGTTTGCCTCAATGTCGGCTGGCGTGATACGCGGCGCAGTCAAGCCTTTGGCTTGAATTTCTTGTTCTACTTTGTCAATTGAATTCATGTTTAACCTTGTAGTGTAAGTTAATGAAGGGGTGTGGGATATTGATAGTTTAGTGCAAGATAGAAAAAGATAAAACGCATGATAAAAATAAAAATTTTGCAAAAAATTTCTCGTGAACCCTTCCCCCAGCTTGACCGGTCGCGCAGGGCCCTACCCCCCCCCTTGATTTAAAAAGCGCAGGGGCTAGCCTGCCGCGACCGAGGATCGTGCAGCATCGTGCGACGTAGGGCAGCGAGCTGGGGGCTCAGCCCCCGCTGCTTATCGCCACGTGGCCGGGTTCATTGCCATTGCCATGCCAACCGCTATGGCCAACGTGACTACGCCAAAAATGGCCACGAGAGCTGCGTGCTTGATTTTTTCGATCATCTCTATCTCCTGTTGTCTGCATCGGTCAGCTGCTGCTGTTTGATGCGATGAGTGAACTATAGCAAAGCGATGTCGTGGTGTCAACAATTTAATGTACTAGTGTTTCCCCTAGTGTCCAGACACTAGAACCATGCTACATTTACATCACTGCGCGACATGACTAACAGACAGCGCAGCAACCAACCAGGAGATACACCATGCAAGCAACCCGCTACTCACAGACGACAGGGATTTTTTACCAGCACCTTCGCGGCATAGGCTGGCAACACCTCGACACGAACGATGGCAAGCCCCGGCAAGTTGGCCCTTGGTACAAGACTCAGGCTGAACTGCTGGCAGATCATGCCGACTACATTCAGCGTGCTGGCTGGATTCGCGCAGCCTAACAACCAGGGGCTTCGGCCCCATCAACGAAAGCACAACATGAAACAAGCCCTCTTCGCCATCGCCCTGGGCATCATCGGCGGCCTAGTCCTTGGGATGTACTTCTGATGAGCCAAACCCGCCAAGCCCACTTGTGCGCCCTGCTGAATGAGGGCCACCCGTTCAAGATCGCCCTGATCCTGACCTCGATAGCCTTCAGCGTCCCCACCCACATCCTTGAGAAGGAATTCTACCGATGAAGTACTGCCCCAAGTGCCAAGCCCCCGCAAGGGTGCTAGAAACGCGCCACAGCCCCCGCCACGGCGTTAAACGGCGCAGGCTGGGGTGTACGTCCTGCGGCTATCGTTGGACGATCCTGGGAGACGCATACAGGTGCGCAAAATGAACCCACCAATCCTTCAAGCCGACCAGCTGCTAGCCGACGCCAATCTGCCCACCTACACCCAGGCCATGGGCGCCCTGCTCGCACTGGCACGGGAGATAGGCTCGATGCCCCACGTAGACCAGCACCAAGTCTTCAAAGCTTGGGTCATCCTCGACCGCTATTCAATCAACTCAAAAGGCCCCTAGGGGCCTTTTTTTACGTCTCCCCTTGCCCAGACCCATCTTCGAGCTGCCGGGGCTTCACGATCTCCGCATCGATGATGTTCTCTTCAATGAGACGAGCCTTCGCCGCCTCTAATGCACCAGTAATACTAATACCAGTATGTACTATCTCGTGCTTTTGAGTTTCTGCCCAGCGCATTTGAGTTTTAGTCCACCATATAAGCGATCCAGTATCTCCGGCCATGGCCTTATCGAATAAGGTCTTACCTATTTTCCCATTAGCCTTGGCGCGGCCTAATTCCAATTCTCTTTTGAAGTGGGTGCGCAAGGTATCTACGTGAATACCATCCCGCACCATCGCCGCGATGCTTTCTTGCTGCAATCCAAAGCCAGATAACTTCTCCACCATGGCCCGCTCCTCATCAGTCGGCACCATGCCCGGATAGCCCGAATTCGGCCTCGCACCACCCCACCCCCTACTTTCTTGTCCAGACCCTTCAAGATCATCACTCATGTTAGCACTCCCTAACTTATCAAGTTGAATCATCACCCCACCCCGCCCCTGCACGATTCACAATGCCCCTACTGCCCCTAACCTAAAGGTGTTAGGGGCGGGGCGGGGCGTTTTTTGTGAATTTTCGCACAATGCCCCTAACTGCCCCTTTTTGCCCCTAGGGGCGTTTAGGGGCGAAAACACTACGCCTAGATTTGTATCCCGGAGTTCCATTTGATGCCTTTTTTGGTGTAAACCGCCCCTTTCCTAGAGCCTTCAAAGACGACAATTTTGGTCACTTCTGGCATGATCTTTTTGGCTATGCGGATGCAACCGGCCATGTCGCATTTGTTGTATTCATCCGGTGTTCTTAGTATCAACGTAGTTATGTCTTCTGCTATCCAAGACATATATCTACATTGCAACTCTTCACTCCATGGGTATTCTTCAATGTCTTTGATCATTTAGTTTTCCCATTGCTTTTCATTAGCATCAAACTAGATATTTGAACTTCATCAACAATTACCCACCCGTGCTCGAATTGTTCCAATATACCGGCGTTCAGCATTGGTGCAATGAGTCCATCGGCCCTACTGCTTTCGGTCTTGTTTTTGGCGGTTCTTTCGGATGCGCCATCGTTCACGAGCATTTCTCGGATGGCTGACCTAGACACGTAGGGCATTCCATTTCTTATCTCTTTGCCTGAGTTGCGCCAAGCTCTTTCAATCGTCCTCATGTTCTCGTCGTGCTTGGTGGGTTTCTTGTGTGGCTTTGTGTCGGATGCCTCTTTGTCGTGTACTGCCACGCAGGTGGTTGCGGGCTGGCCGAATTTCGTGGTGCCCATCTCTATGACTTCGAGACGGAAATAGATTGCCTCGCCTTTGCCTGGAAGCTCGCGTTGCTTGGTGACTGAGGCTGATCGGATGCCGTCTTTTTCTGTGACTTCTATCTCTGTATCAATGTGGGCCCGGATGCCTGACCATCCTCTGGCGCCTTTTGCTTGGTCTTTGCCGTTGTGGTGGATGATGTGCATGGCGGCGTTGGTGGCTTGGGCTACTCTGTCGAATCTAGCCATCACTGGCCCCATGTCCTCGCCAGAGTTCTCATTTGCGCCTGCGCTTAGGCGGGCTAAAGTGTCGCCAACGATCAGGCGGACGGGCTTGCCTTTCAGTTCTGAAACGGCTTGGACAAGTGCAACCACATCGTTTGCGTCTTCATCGCCTTCATAAAAATTCATGGGCAAAGGCACCATCGCTAAGTCGGCTAGGTCGTGGTCGTAGTAGCGTTTCATTGCTTGCATACGGGAGCGGATAGATCCGGGGGCCTCGCTTGCTAAGTAAACCACAAGACCGGGATCTACTTTTCGGCCGCAGAAGTCTCGGCCCATGGCGATATGAGCTGCCATGGCCAGCGCCCAAAATGTTTTGCCGCTGTTGCTATCGCCGTAGGTGACCGTAAGACTCCCCATGACGAGCAAACCTTCAATCAGCTCATCTGGGGCTTCGTACTCAGTGCCCAGCTCGTCGCCGAAGACGGCTTTGAGCTTTGTGATAATGTCGCTTTTGGGCGGTACGAGCAGCATGAGTAAATCATTCCCGGCTTGAGCGTAGTCGTTCGCATCCCCAGGCGTTGGGATCAAGATCATACGCGCCCCGTGCTTTGCTGATGCTTGCTCGGCATAACGCTGGCCGATGCCGCTCTGGTCGTTGTCGGCAACTATTACTAGCTCTTGACTGGGCATCTGCTCACGCAGTGCGCCGGTGACAGGAACTAAATTGCCTGCGCTGTATGCAACGATGCAAGGGCGGTTAGTGACTTGATGGATCGTTGCAGCGGTGGCGAAGCCTTCAGCTATGTAAAGAACTCCAGGCTGATCGAGGGTGCCGAGCATCCAGTACATGCCTCCGGTCTGGCCTCCGCTGTGGTACAGCTTACCGCCTGCATCATCAATGTACTGGAGGCTTGAGAGTTCACCCTCTGGGCTGAAGAGAGGCAGCATCAATCGCCCGTCACCCGTAACCCGGGCTCCGTGTGCCTCGATGCCCTTACGCTTAAGATATGGATGCTCTGGGCTTGCTTGAACACCACCCGACCAGATCGTTTCAACTGTGCTAGCAGCAACAGAACGATCCCGCTCTATTTCTGCGTCACGCTGCTTCTTTGCAGCAGCAACCCGGGCAATGTGGGCCATCTCTTCTGCGGGTGTCCACTTCTTCCCGCCCACATCGGCCTTGACGGTCTGAGTAATGTCTTCACGCCAGCAGCCGAAAGTGATACATGGAATGCCGTCGGCGTGACCAACGTACCAGCCTGACCGATCAAACTTCTTTGACTCTGTGGACCTAAACCTGCGCAGCTTTCCATCAAGAATGATCTCGGGCACTTCCAAGCCCGCGCGCCGAATGGCTTCAGCAAATTGGATTTCCGGTGCCTGGGGCACTGGGCTCACTGGGGGCGACCAAGGGCCGCCTAAGATCTTGGATAAATCAGCCATGGCGCAGGACCGAATCGGCACTGCTTTCAATGTACGTGCTCAGCGCCGCCAGCACGCGGTGAGACGGATTGCACTCCGGATTGTTTCGAATGTCGCGCAGCGTATTGGGATGCAGGCCTGTGCGCTCTGCAATGACAGTCAATCGTCGGTCCTGAAGCTGTTCGCGAATGAGTTCTAGTGAAAGCATGATTGTTAAGAAAGTTTTGTTGTGGTGTTGACATCATACGTCCGACTGAACTATAGTGTCAACACTGCTTGAACGGATTCCCCGACGAAGCAGCCAAACGGAGATAGCAAAATGGAACTGATTTATCAAGAAGGCTTCTATAAAGTGTACGCCTCGACGGTGGGCGATTACGTTCTGATCTGGTCATCAGACTACCCCGCCCGCTCTACCCTGATTGGCACATGCGACTGCATGCTAGACGCACTAGAGTGGGCCCGCGACTGGGTGCATTGCAAAATTGATGATGTAACGTTTTAATGCACGCGGGGTGTTGACAAGTTAACAAACACCCCGCACAATACACCCATCGCACGAACAGATCCCCTGACGGTGCGACACACAAGGAAACACCATGAAGAACAATGACCTGCAACTGACCCAAGCCGACCAACTGGGCGCATTGCTTGCTGAGATTGCCATCCTTGAAGAAAAGGCAGATGCAATCAAAAAGGCTATGAAGGAAGTCGGCGGTGTTCACGAGGGTGTTTTGTTCCGTAGTACCGTGATTGAATCCAATCGCTCGGTCACTGATTGGAAGGCACTCTGCGCCTCTCAAGGCATCGGTTCCGATGTGGTGGCAGAGCACACCAAGACCACGGCTGTTTACAGCGTCAAGACCACATCCAAATGATTTCATGGGGGTTTCGGCCCCCGTCAAGGAGAAAAGCATGGAATTGATTCATCAAGATCGGTTTTACAAAGTTTGGGCAAGTGAGACTGGCGCGTATATAACATTGTGGTCTTCAGATTACCCAAGCAAACGCTCGTTTCTTGGCACTGTTGAAACAATGGACGAAGCCGTGGATTTTGCAGTTGGTTACACGGACCACATGAAAAACGAGGTGGCATTTTGAGCAAGCACACACCTGGGCCTTGGGCAATCCGTCAAGACCCAAAAGCGGGCCCTTTATATAACTGGAACGTGGGAATTGATGGGCGACCTCAGTATTGGATTCAAGTCGCGGTCTGTTCAGAGCACGACGCCCGCCTAATCTCCGCTGCGCCCGAGCTGCTGGCAGCATGCCTTGAAGTGGCTCAGGGCTACACAACGCGCGGTTCAGAAATGGCCCGAGCAGCAATCGCAAAAGCAACCGGAGAACAATCATAAAAGTCCCCCATAACTGGCCCTTCCCTACTTACAAGGGGGTGCCTTTGCCCCCTCCACCCAAAACCCCGTTCCGTCAGGAACCTCTACCACCTGCGCCACCGGCGCCTTTTTAAGAAAATCATCATGAGCAAAATCACACTTAACGGTATTGACTACATCCCCGCATCTGAAGCGGTAACCCCCCGGCCAACAGGCACCCGCGCTGTGGTCGTCGTTGATCGAGGTTGGATCTTTGCAGGCGACGTGGCGCGTGAAAACGGACGTATCCGAATCTCACGCGCTGTGCACGTATTTAAGTGGGAGAACATTGGTTTCGCCAAGATGTGCGAGACCGCCAGCGCCGACCTCCGTCCGATTGCTGATGTGGATATGCCCGCAGGCGCTGAGATTTTCTGCGTACCCGTTCACGACGCTTGGGGTCTGTGATGTTTTATCCCGTTGGATACGGCTCTGGCGACGGCGACGGCTCTGGCGACGGCTACGGCGACGGCTACGGCGACGGCTACGGCGACGGCGACGGCTCTGGCTTCGGCTTCGGAAGTGGCGACGGTTACGGCTTTTTAGATGGCTATGGCTACGGCGACGGCTACGGCTACAGCTACGGCTTTGGCCACGTCTACGGCTTCGGAAATGGCGACGGCACCGTCAACAACTCAAGAACAAGGAAATAAAAATGGCTATCAATCTCAAAACCACAGGCCAACTGGCCGCATCGGGCGTAAAGCTCCTCGTATATGGCGCTGCTGGCGCAGGCAAGACTTCCCTTATCCCTACGCTTCCCAGCCCTGTAGTTTTATCTGCCGAAGGCGGTCTCCTATCAATCGCCGGGGCCGACGTGCCCTTCATTGAGATCAGCTCCATGGATGAGCTGCGAGAAGCCTATGAGTGGCTTACAAAGTCAAAGGAGGCCGAGGCTTTCCAGTCAGTAGCGATTGACTCTATCTCGGAGATTGCCGAGGTGGTGCTGAACTATGAGAAAAAGCACAACAAAGACCCGAGGGCCGCTTACGGTTCTATGCAGGAGCAAATGGCCGATGTGATCCGAGCCTTTCGGGATCTGCCTGGGCGCCATGTTTACATGAGTGCGAAGCTGGAGAAGAGCCAAGACGAGCTGGCAAAGATGATGTACAGCCCTTCAATGCCAGGCAACAAGACCGGCCAGGCGCTGCCCTACTTTTTTGATGAAGTCTTGGCCCTACGTGTTGAAAAAGACGCCGACGGTAACACTCAGCGAGCACTGATGTGCGATGGAGATGGTGTCTGGTTAGCTAAGGATCGGTCGGGCCGGTTGGATATGTGGGAAAGCCCTGATCTGGGGGCGATTATTAACAAGATTGGGGGGCAGGGATGACAGATACCGTGAAGCCGTTCATTAAGGTGGCAAGCCCGCACACACAAGACGCCATTAACCTGCTGGAGTCTTGGCTCAAAGAAGCAAAAGCGGGGAATGTCATAAGCGTTGGCATTGTGGGCAAACGCACAGGGGGAGAGTGGGCAACCGCCATGAGCAGTAGTGATAACGGCCTTGAGGACGCCGCCATGCTGATCGAGCTAGGCATGCGCCGCATGGGTTTTGCTCAACGCTAAGGAGGATGATATGACTACATCACTTATCCGCGAGACGATGAAGTGGATGTTCGAAGTTCCTTCCTCCGATGTCGATCCTGTTGAGCTTTCTTGGTTTGACATTACCGGGGTTGATCTCAGCCAAGGGCAAGAGGTGAGTTGGCTTCGAGAATGCCGCCCGCCGTTTGAGAAGTGCATGGTGCTGTGGCGCGGCAAATCGCAGAACCACGCTGTGTATGACTGCATGATGATGATCGTTGGCAATGACCCCGCCGAGGGGGTGCTGGTCAGTGTCTGGAAAGGCCCGCACGGTCAACTGCCGCGAGCGCTGCCGACCATCGTCTATCTAGTGGAGGACGATGTTGTGCGCTACGGGGCCGTGGACGAAAACGAGATTGTTAAGGAAGAGGACGCGGCCATGGTGCTGGGGCTGGTCACCGCGTGGATCGCATCGATGTCCAGGGGGTGCGATGCGTACCGGCCAACCGTCAAAGACTCCTTTACGAACCGTCGCAAGTTGGCCGAGGGGAAACTTCCATCGTATGACTGGCACACGGTCACGATCAAGCCTGCCCAGTCCAGGGCCGAACCTCAAGGAGGCACTCACGCAAGCCCTCGACTACATGACCGTCGCGGTCACTTGCGTAGGCTAAAGACCGGGAAGAACGTCTGGGTGAAGCCCTGCAAGGTGGGCGATGCCAGTCGCGGAACTGTGTTCAAAGACTATCAAGTGGAGGCAAGCACATGACCCAGGACGACATCATCAGGATGGCAGAAGAAGCGCGTGTCCATTTCGAGAATTTCAATGATAGATACATTGAGAGGCTTGAAAAGTTTGCCGAGCTAGTCGCAGCAGCAGAGCGCGAAGAGTGTGCGAAGCTGTGCGAGGAAGAAAAAGCGTTGCGGTTAGCGGAAAAAATCAGAGCAAGGGGGAGTAAGTGATTTACCGCTGGAGACACCCGACACGCGCATCTCACCTGCTTGGGATTGCCCAAGGATTTGCAGAACTGGCAGACGGATTGATCACGCTGTGCACCCTGGGCTTCTTCGCATCCTGTTTTGAAATGCGGGTGGCAAGCTATCGATCTAAACAGTATTTCAGTACAGCAAAGAAAGGGAAGAAATGACATTCATTAAAACCGACCTTCAATTCCTTGCAGCCCAGTGGGAAGCTGCAAAGCTGGAAGAGAAGGAAGCAACAACACGCCGCAGAACCATTGAAGATCAGATTGTTCAGGCCATGGCCTTGCCGGAGAACCTGGAGGGCACCACCACCGAGCGAGCCGGGTTCTACGAAATAAAGGTAGCTGGCAGGCTTGACCGAAAGGTCAATTCTGATAAGCTGCAAGCCATAGCAGAGGAAGCCGGTTTGACCGAACACCTCGCCAGTCTGTTCAGATGGAAGCCAGAGATCAACATGAGCGTGTGGAAGTCTGCTCACGAATCAATCACAACTCCTCTGCTTGACGCAATTACCACCACGGCCTCTCGGCCATCTTTTGCAATTACACGAAAGGACTAATCATGGCATTCCTCTCTCAATCATTTGACGTTTCCGACCTGCCAGAAGCTAGCAAGAACTTTAGCCCCCTGCCTGCTGGCTGGTACTCTGCGACCATTTCCGGCGCTAACGTGAAGGCAACCAAGTCGGGAACTGGCGAGTACATTGCCGTGAAGTATTCAATCACTGGGCCAACTCACGAAGGCCGCGTGATCTTTGGCAATCTCAACATCAAGAATGAAAGCGCAAAAGCTGAGGAGATCGGGCGCCAGCAGCTTGGCGAGATCATGCGAGCAATCGGTCTCGCCCGCGTTACCGACTCTGACCAGTTGATTGGTGGCAACCTGGTCATCAAGCTGGATGTAAAGGCCGATGAGGAGTATGGCGACCGCAACGAGGTCAAAGGGTTTAAGGCTGTTGTAGGCGCAATCTCTGACTTGCCTTCTGCCGCACCTTCCGCGCCCACGAACGCAAAAGCTGCACCTTTTTGGGTTAAGAAGTAAGTTTCGGGGGGAAAGCTTTGCTGTGCCAGAGGTTGGTCTATTGGTGATGTGGCTAGAGGGACTTGAGTGCCGCCACGGGCAATACTTGGGTCTCCGTGAGTTCGAATCTCACCAGCGAGGCAAGTACCCCCACCCAAAAAAAAGCCCCTCATGAGAGGGGCTGTTGCAACTGCTTTTTAGGCAGAAACGGAGGACAAATTGCAAATTCCAGAACTTGATTCTATACCAACTTTGATCGACGAAGTACACGAGGCAAAACAAGAAAGACCACGCCCTCACCTTGGCGCGTCAATGCTGGGTCACAAGTGTGACCGCTGGCTGTGGCTGTCATTTAGGTGGGCGGTCGTTGAAAAGTTTTCTGGCCGCATGTTGAGGCTATTCCGCAGGGGTCACAATGAAGAGCAGCAAATTATCAATGATCTTCGCGCAATTGGGCTTGATGTTAGGACTCCCTCTGAAGGCCAGAGCCGGGTTGATTTTGATTGCCATGTGTCTGGCTCGATTGATGCCCGTATTGAAAAAGGCGTGCCAGGTGCTGTTAAGACTCCTCACATCGCTGAGTTCAAGACTCATTCGTTAAAGTCTTTTAATGAGTTGAATTCAAAGGGTGTGCAAGCCGCCAAGCCGATGCACTGGGCTCAGATGCAGGTTTACATGTGGGGCACTGGGTTGGATCGTGCTCTGTATGTGGCGGTCTGCAAAGATGATGATCGGCTCTACACAGAGCGTGTGCGCCTGGACAAGGAAGCTGCTCAGAAGTTTGTGGATCGGGGCCGCCGAATCACTTTGTCTGACCGCATGCCGGAGCCGTTGAGCGTTGATCCAACATGGTACGAGTGCAAATACTGCCCAGGCCATGATCAATGTTTTGGCAGCAAGACCACCAAGGAAGTGAACTGTCGCACCTGTGCGCATTCATCGGCTTTGAGTGATAGCACGTGGCATTGTGCTAGGTGGGATGACATTATTCCAACTGATGCACAGCATCACGGATGCGAGGCTCACGTGCTGCACCCGGATCTGGTGCCTTGGGAGCGTAAAGACAGCGCAAACGAATGGCAGGCTGTTTACGTCATCAAAGGGAAAACATTGGTCAATGGCGAGCCAGGGCCGGGGGTGTATTCAAGCAAAGAGCTGTTGGCAAATGCTGATGCCTGTGCGGATGAAGACTTGCAAAAGTTGAGGGACGCTTGGCCTGGGTCGAGGGTAACGGGATGATGCTCCGCGACTACCAACAACGCACCATTGATCAACTCTATGCGTGGTTTGCCGCTGGTAACGAAGGCAATCCTTGTCTAGTGCTGCCAACTGGATCAGGTAAGAGCCACATCGTCGCGGCTCTGTGCAAAGATGCCTTGCAAAATTGGCCTGAGACTCGGATTTTAATGCTCACCCATGTAAAAGAGCTGATTGAGCAAAACGCGGAGAAAATGCGCCTCCATTGGCCTGGGGCGCCAATGGGTATTTATAGTGCAAGCATAGGTAAAAAGCAACTTGGTGAGCCGATTACCTTTGCCGGCATTCAGTCGGTACGAAGTAAGGCCAAGCTGTTGGGACACATTGACTTGGTGCTGATTGATGAGTGCCACCTAGTGAACCACAAAGAGGAGGGCGGTTATCGTACTCTGCTGGCCGAGTTAAAGATGATCAACCCAGCCATGCGGATTGTTGGTCTTACGGCCACACCCTACCGCCTGGGGCATGGTTTGATCACTGACAAGCCCGCGTTGTTTGATGATCTGATTGAGCCGGTTAGCATTGAGGAGCTGATTCACAAGAAGCATTTGTCCCAATTACGTTCAAAAGTAACCAAGTCTCAGCTAGATGTCGCTGGTGTACACAAGAGGGGCGGAGAGTACATAGAGTCCGAGTTGCAGGCCGCAGTAAACACGGACGAGAACAATCTAGCTGCTGTGCAAGAAGTCATTAGGCTGGCAGGAGACCGCAAGGCGTGGCTGTTCTTTTGTGCTGGCGTGAAGCATGCTCATGCGGTTGCCGATGTGCTGAATGATTGCGGAGTGACTGCAAAGTGCATTACAGGGGAAACCCCTAAAGCAGAGCGGGAAAATTGTCTAAAGGAGTACAAAGCCGGGCAAATCAGGGCATTAACCAACGCCAATGTGCTAACGACGGGCTTTGATTACCCTGATATTGACCTGATTGCCATGCTTCGGCCGACGATGTCTCCAGCTCTTTACGTTCAGATGGCCGGCCGAGGTCTCAGGCCGAAGAGTCACACCGATCATTGTCTAGTTCTGGACTTTGCCGGGGTGGTCAGTACGCACGGGCCAATTACCAACGTCCAACCACCTAAGAAGGCTGGATCCGGTAACGGTGAGGCACCTGTTAAGGTTTGCGATAACTGTGACGAGCTGTGCGCTATCTCTGCGACAACTTGCCCGGCATGCGGACACCCTTTCCCGCCACCAGTCAAAAAGGAGTTGACTCTCCATCTTGACGACATCATGGGCATTGAAGGGATTGAGATGGAGGTCACCAGCTGGACGTGGCGCAAGCATTTAAGCCGCACCAGTGGAAAAGAGATGTTGGCTGTGACTTATTACGGGGGGCTGAGTGATGTCCCTGTGACCGAGTACTTGCCAGTCATGCATGATGGCTATGCGGGCCAGAAAGCTGCGCAAAACTTCATCACTATCGCCAGAAGCGCAGGAGTTCATACAAGTGCGCAAGGCTTGGATGAAGCAGTTGCATCAATGAAGGGTTCACATCCCCCGTCACTGGTGGAGTACAAAAAGGATGGCAAATTTTACCGAGTGATACGGAGAGAATGGAAATGAGCAGACCGCCAGAACCTGAAGTTGTCGTACTGTTCAGAGCAAGAAAGAAAGAACCCGTGCCGAGGTGTTGCCACACTTGCGACAACTACAACGAAGCTGGGTGGTGTGCGCTGTTTGATGTGAAACCGCCTGATGAATTTACCAATTGTTTAAATTCTTGTCCTGAGTGGATAGAGGAGGTTCCATTTTGAACAAGCAAGAAAAACTGAAATTTGAAAGAATATCTAGGCTGTTGGAAGTAGAGCGTAAACGTGCAGAGCAAGCATGGGAGGGATATCGGTCTGCTCTGTACCAACTTGTTGATTTGCAGATGAAAATGGAACTCATACAGAAAGCAATCAATGGAGAAGAATGACATCCCAACAGAACACGAAGAACAACGAGAGTTCGTGAAGTGGTTCCGCCAGCATTGCAAAGGGGTGCGGATCATTGCAATCCCGAACGGAGGAGCCAGAAGCATTTCAACCGCTGCCAGGTTAAAGGCTGAAGGCGTGTCAGCAGGTGTACCGGATCTGTTCATCCCTGAATGGAACGTCTGGATTGAGATGAAGCGCAAGAAGGGCGGAGTAATTAGCCCAGAACAGACGGACTGGATAGCCTACTTGCGCAACATTGGTTACCTGGTTCTCGTATGCAAAGGCGCCGAAGTTGCAAAAGAACACATCTTGGAATTCTGCAATGAAGAAGAATAGAGATCGCCCAACCTACTCGCATTGGGATCTGTTGATGGCTAGTGCAACAGAGCCTATCCCGAAGGCAAAGCAAAGGCATCACTTGCTCAAGATGTACGAGGGGCTTAGGTCGCTTGAGCAAGCCGAGGCACCAACGTTCCACGACTGGATTGCCTGCTCTGATGCCGTGAACATGATGGAGACCTTGACCGAAATGGGTGTGTGTTCAGATGCCAGCGGTCTACTGAATGACGCCATAAAAGCCCTTGCTGAGGCTGGAGAGCGTTACAAGAAGCACAATGTGCTCAGGCTTACCGGAGAGGGGATAGCAGCACTCCGGGCTGTCTTGGAAGACTATGCGGAAGTCATCACATCGGTGCCCGCCAGGACGTTAATGCAATGCCACGTCAGAACAGAGGCTAGGTTCAGGGATCTACTGGCAGGCAGGGGCCGAAAGGATGACATTGTTGTAAGACCGTTCAATAAATAATTGACATTGTGTTGTCAAATCTGCACAATACACACACCGCAACCAAACAACCGGAAGGACTCCAAATGTTTTGCTCTAACGACACCGATCTGAACGAATATTTCAAGCGTCAAGAGGAAGCGGAAAAAAGATATCAAGGCGCACGTGCTCGAGTTTTGAATGATATGGACTCTGCCGAGATTGACGTCGGTGAAATTCTGTGGGCTTTTAAGCAGTTCGAGCAGAATTTGATGACTGCCCAGCAAGTTGGCGAGTTCATCATTGAGCATTGTGATGGCATCGTTGACGCCAAGATAGAAAAGCTGCTGTAAGTTTTTGGGGGTCTTAAAAGGTAAGACTTGGTGAGCCAAGCGCCCCCGCCATTAAATTCGAGAAATCTAATGCAAAAAAAACAAGGCAGAGGCGAAGATATGCTGAGGGCATTAAAGGAGTTCGGCCCGATGACCAGCGTAGAAATTTGTGCGCAGATTGGCACAACTAAAAGCAGCAGCGGTGCAATTCTTGGCCGCTTAATGAGGCAAAGCGTTACTAAACCAAAACGGGTGTATATCCTTGACTGGACTTACGATTTTGAAGGAGCTAGGCGGTATCCTAGACCGATTTACGCGATAGGCGACAAGAAGGACAAGCCGATGCCAAAAGCATCGCCTGCTGAAAACCAACGGCGGTACAAGCAGAAAAAATCCAAGATGGTAAACAGCGTGTTCCAGCTTGGTGTTCCAATCAAAATGAGATTTAAATCAACATAAGAGGAAACAATGGACATTGACACAACACTGCAAGAACGCGGAGAGCGTTACGGGAAATTTGTTGAGCACGCAAGAATTACCCAAGAGCTCAAAAGGACAATGTTTGCCAACATGAACTATAAGCTGTCAGACGATCAAGCTGAGGCGCTGGAAATGATCGCCCATAAACTTGGGCGCATTGTCAACGGTGATCCAAACTATGTGGATAGTTGGGTTGACATTGCAGGATATGCAACTTTGGTTGCCAAACGATTACAAGGTGAGATCGTATGAATTGCACTGGCTCATGTTGCAATAAGTCTCTCTGCTCTTGTGCGGAGTACAAGATGTTTTGCACTGTCTCAAAATTAACTGTTTTTGGGTTCTTGATAGTTATCTTTTTTGGCATTTATTTGTAAGCCAAGAAATAACAATCTTTCTGCAACTCGACGACGTTGCAGGCCAGGCAGGATCTTTCCTCCTGCCTTGTTAAATCTTAGAAACTGATCCGCTGCGCCGTTTATGTCGCCTCGGGTCAGTTTCATTTTGAGGGTTGATCTTTGCAGGGTGCCAAGCCCGAGATTGAATGCGAAACTAACCAGAGCATCAAATTGATGTTGCGGCAGG
>Ga0315902_10006629_pt1 | contig 15990 bp, 7 predicted proteins | sample LakEriMetagenome_9_FD_203523 | JGI IMG/M metagenome (GOLD analysis project Ga0315902, IMG submission 203523) | Freshwater fungal communities from buoy surface, Lake Erie, Ohio, United States - Buoy 12 MA117 | ecosystem: Environmental > Aquatic > Freshwater > Lake > Lake biofilm | place: USA...
GCCGCAAGTGGTTGCCGCTGAGCAGGCCGCGACGCGCATTGGCCCGGGCGCCCAAGGCCTTGTTGGCGGCTGCGAAGCCCTCTGCCGCGGCAGCCCACTGGCCCTGCACGGCAAGCACGGCCGCCTTGGAGGCCTCAGTGCGGGGCCCCTCCATCCCGGCCAGCAACTGCAGCGCGCCCTCGGCATCGGCTCGGTCGCAGCGCCACTCCGCCACCGCCAGGCGCACGCCCATGGGCAGGCTCTGCTGCGGCTGGCGGGCCTGCTCATCCAGCCACACCAGGAGCGGGGTCCACAAGGGCACCTGCAGCACGAATTTGGTCACCCACTCCTGCAGCAACGCGTTGCGCAGCGAGGCCTCCAGCCGCGCAAAGCGCTCGGGTACGAAGGGGGTCAAGGCCGCCTCGGCGATTGCCACGGCCTCGTGGCCGTTGCGGAAGAAGGTGGCGCGCTGGCTGGCGAAGTCGGCGGCGTTGAGCCCGGCATAGAGCAGCAGCCGAGCGAAGGCGGTGTGCTCGGCGGTCTCGCGCAGGGTGGGTATCGGCACCGCATTCCCGGGGGGCGTGTAGCTGGCCGATGCCCGCGCCCATGCTGGGTAGGCCCGCGCCGCCGCCTCCGGCTCGAGGTCAGCTTGCCACCAGCTCTGCAGAAGGGTGGACGTGGCACCGACACCCGCGTACTCGCTCTGGGTCGCACGGCCCTGGGCCACCAGCTGCCGACAGGCTTCGCTTACGTCCGCAGCGCTGAAGTAGCGGCCGCTGCTGTGCCGGTGCTCCAGGTGCCGCAAGAACTGCGTCAGCCAGGTCTTGCCGCGTGGCAGTCCCGCTAGGCAAATTGCCCCCAAAACGGTCTCGACGTCCTCCAGCGTGAGCACTACCTCGCGCAGCTCAGCAGGCTGTTTCGGCCCAGTGGGCGCGGTTTGAGGTGGTACGCCACGCCGCGATGAATTCGGGCTCCACAGGTCGAAGGGGCGTCCGTGGAGGTCGAGGTAAGGGGAGGCGACGGGCGGGGGTTTACGGCGCATCGTCACCCGCCCGGGGGCGGTGTCCCGATGATCTGAGCGATCTTCTCTGGGGTCGAGACGTCAGTGTCGGGGGTGACATTGGCGATCACTCCCCGCAGCGTGGTCACATTCTCCGTGGCCACCCCCATCTCTTCGGTGAAGTAGCGCGCCACGTCCAATTGCTTCTGGAATTGCTTGGCCGTGCCGCCCCAGTCGGGGTCGGTAGGTGTCTTGGCGGCAAGATTGCCGAACACGGTGAATAGGACCTTGCCAATGGTCCAGTCTCCCCCGAGGGCAAGCGCGCTTTCCAGTTGTTGGGTGGCCTCTGACTTCGCCTGGCCGCTGGCGCTGGTCTTGACAACCTGTTCCACCAGCACCTTGGACAGGGCGCTCATTTGTTGCCCGAAAGACTCTTTGCTGACCTCGGCTCCTCGCACCAGGGGCTTGCTGGTCTGGTTGAGGTCATGGCTGAAGCTGTAGTACTTTCCTCCCTCCTCTCGATAAAGGGCCTGCGGGTAGACGTCGGTGAACTGCTTCTTGGTGGTGAAGATCTCCACGATCTGCTGCAGTCCGAGACCCGCGTTCCAGGCTTCAGCGAGCTGGCCCATGTATGTGGCCCCCGGCGCTCCGGCGAAGGCCACGATGAAGAAGTGATACAGGCCGTCCACTGTGGTCGACCGCAGGGAGTAGCTCTGGGAGGCGGTGAAAGGGTTGCCGGCCTGGTCTTGCACTGCCGCAGAGCCAAAGTCCACCGTGTAGCCCGTGAAGAGTTTGAATTCACCCGCAGGGTTCAAAGTGAGCGTGCTGCCGGACACCGTAGCAGTGGCTCCTGTGAAGGTCTCGACCACCTTGCCATCGCCCGAAGTCTTCAACTGGATCTGGCCGCTTCCCAGGCGGATGGGCTCGCTGAAGTTGAAGACCAGATTCGCCTCCAGGGCCACCTGCTTGGCGTTGGCCAGCGGATTGGCAGAAGCCAGCACCGGGGCCGTCTTGTCTGACAGCGCTGCAGACGCTACGGAAGTCGTCTTGACGCCAAACTGGAAGTTCTCGATGTTGACGATCGTGTCGGTACCTTCCGCGAGAGACGAGACTGTTGTGATCTTCGTGGCGGCATCTACCGTGATGGTGTAGTTCGAGCGATCCAGGGAGTAGGAGACGGTGTCGTTGCCCTCGCCGCCATCGATCGAGTCGTTGCCTGGGCCACCGGACAACACGTCGTTGCCGGCCCCACCCAGCAGCGTGTCGTTGCCCAGCAACCCGCTGAGAAAGTCATTGCCCTCGGCGCCGTCCAACCGGTCGCCGACGTCCAGCCCGTAGATCACGTCGTCCTGCGCCGACCCCCAGGTCTGGATGTAGAAGTCGTATCCCTTGACGCCCACCACCGTCGACAGGTCCACCAGGAAAGGCGATACGAAGCTGGGGTTGGGGTTGGCCGGCGTGGCACCTGCGCTGAAACCCCAGGGGTTGTAGATCCGGGCTTGGGAGTCGCTGGGGTTGGCAGGGTCCGGGTCGAGTGCCAGGAAGGCATGCCCTCCTGTGAAGAGCGTGGCGCCCGAGGCGTCCTTCGTGGCGTTGTCTGAGCCGATCCAGACGATCTTGCCCGCGTTCAGCGCTCGGCTGACCTCGGCCAGGATGCTGCTTCCTTCTGGGGCGGTGATGGCCGAGAGCAGCGGGTTGCCGTTGATGGTGCCGTAGGTCTGATCGGCGATCCACGTCATTCGACCGCCCACCAGGTTGGGCACCGGCTCGGCCATGCCACCCTCGATGGCGAACATCGCGTTGCCGTCGTTCTGGCGGCCAAAGGCGCGTGTCTCATTGGCCTGCGCGTAGGCTTTCTCGATGAGGGGCACCCACAGCTCCGGCGCCACATCGCCACTGGCGTTGCGCCCCACTGCCTTGGCGTAGGAGGCCTCTGACGTACTTGCACTCGCCACCACCAGTTGGTCGTTGGCAGTGACCCAGATCTCCTTGCCCTGGTTGTCGAAGAAGCGCACGCCCCAGCTGCGGTTGCCGTCCACCGTGCCGTTGGACACGAAGACCGCGTTGAGGGCCGAAGGCGAGCTGTTGGCCACCCCCGCCAGCCCGGCCATCAGGTAGCACGTGCCGGCTGAACCCTGCGTGACGTCCAGCAGGCTGGCGCCTCCGTTCAAGAGCGGTGCGTCAAAAGTCCTGTAGACGCCCGTGGCGGCGGTGGCGCTGGGGTTGGCGGTGTCGCCCTGGGTGGTAGGGTTGGGCAGGTCCTTGCCGAGCAGCCACTTGTCCCTTAACAGGCTGAGCTGGGTGGGGCTTGAGTCGGCGCTCAGATTGCCCAGCGCCTGGGACTTGGCTTGTCCGCCAGTGAAAAGGTTGTTGGCCCGTGAGGCGTTGACCATCTGGTCAAAGACGAAGGCGAGGTATCCCGACTCGTTACCGGCCAGGTCCTTGGCCGTGAACAGGGCCTGGCCGCGGGCAGCCAGTGCCCGCAGGTCGGTCACCACCTCAGCCCCCACCTTGGTTGCACCAGCGGCTTGAAGCGTCTGCAGGCTGATATCCACAAGCTTGAGCAGCCCGGCGTGGTCGATCCTCCCGCCTTGGGTGGTCATGGCTTCCACCTCCTGGCGCAAGGCAGTGGTCTTCAACTCGGCGGTCCAGTTGGGGGTGAGGGGCTTGCTGGCGTCACGGTTGACGTCCGTGCCGGACTTCTGTTCCCGCGCGGCGATCTCCCCCTCGGTCACCGGTTGCGGCGCCGCGCCGGCCGACCCGCTCGCGTTCGAAACGACCTTGAAGAAGCCACCCGCCGGACTCTCCAGGTAGCTGGTAAGGCTGCCGTCCTCCTCGACGTAGACCTCGCTGAACTCATAGTCCTCCAGGGTGTAGATCGTGACAGGCTTGCCATCGATCGTCAGCGGGATCGTCGCCCCGGCAGCGGTCTTGATGAGGTAGGCCCCCGCGCCGTCGATGTACACATCGGCCTGACCGTCATCGGCCAGTACCAGTTGATCCCCGAGGCCGCCGTTGTCGTTCAGGTCCATGCCGTAGCGCGTCTCGGCGGCGAAGAGCTCCGCCAGGCTCAAGGTCTGTTGCCCGGTGACAAGGCCGCTCGCGTCGAGCGCGATTTCCACGTAGACCGCAGGATCCTCGTTGGACTGCGCGTAGATCAGGTAACCGCCGCCCGCACGCGCCTCGGCACTCAGGGCCGTGACCTCGAAGCTGTCGTCGTTGACCGCGCTCGCGCCCTCGGCCCGCACGGCGCGGTACTGGGACACCGTCTCGCCCTTCTGGCCCACCTTCCAGTTGCCGTCTCCGTCAATGTAGAGAACGGCCGTTCCGATGGAGCGTGCATGGGCTTCTGCTACGAAGGGGGTGTCGCGGTCCGTGGCGGATGACATGGGCGTCTCTCCATCTCATGAAGGGGTGAGAAGGGCAAGGACAGGTTGCACCCACCCTGCGCAGCCCTGGTTGTACTTGGAACCTCGGCTGGCCGCAAGATCCAATCAGGGTCCAGGCGGGGGCAGGCTCCCGATGAGTTGGACGATCTTGTCGGTGGAGGAAAGGTCGGAGGTGGCGGTGACGGGGTCGATGAGTTTTTGCAGCTGCTCGGTGATGTAGCGCGCCACCGTCACCTCGTTGCGCAGCAGTTGCGCCGTCAGGCCCCAGTCGGGGTCCGTGGTGGGTTTGGCTGCCAGGTTGTTGAAGACGGTGTAGGTGGTCTTACCCCGGCTCCAGCCGGATTCCAGTGCGTCGGCGATGTCCTTGGCTGCACTGGTCTTCAACGTGTCGCCAACACTGCTCTCCACCACCCGGTCCACCAGCTTGGCCGCGAAGTCCTTCGTGCTCATGGTGGTGGGGAAGACACTGGTGAACTGCTCCTTCTGGGTGAAGACCTCCACGATGTCCTGCAGCGACATGCCTGCGTTCCAGGCTTCGGCCAGCTGGCCCATGTAGACCGCGCCTGGCGCGGCGTCAAAGGCCACCACGAAGAACTGGTACAGCCCGTCAGGCGCGGTGGTGCGGAAGTCGAAGGGTCGGGCCAGCACCACATCGTTGCCTGCGGCGTCTTCCAGCGCGTCGGCGCCAAAGTCCACCACGTACGAGGTGAACGCCTTCAAGTCGGCCTTCGGGTTGAGCAGCAGCGCAGTGCCGAAGATCGTCATCGAGCCGTCGCCGGCCTTGGGGTCGAAGGTCTGCACAGTCTCGCCAGCGGCGGTCTTCAGGGTGATGGCGCCCTTGCCTGCGAAGACGTCGGTGGAGAACGACATGCTGATGTTGCTGCTAGCGGCCACGCCTTTGGCCCCGTCGGCGGGCGTGGCCAAGCGCAGCAGTTGCGAAGCCGTGGGCGGGGCCGCGGAGGCGGCGGCCGGCGGGCCGCTTGGCCCAGCCTCAGGCGGCGGGGTGCCCGCGCCGCCTGACGCAGGTGCCGGCTCCGGGGCGGCCGGTTGTGCACCTTGCGTGATGACGTCCCGCGCCACACTCACTCCCGTCCCGTCGGGCCAAGCGGGTTCTGAGTAGAGCTGCCGGATCAGCGCCACGTCAAAGGCTGACAGCTGTGCGCTCACGAAAGGCCGCGGGAACGGGTCCTCCTGGACACTCACGAACTCATCACTCGGCACGATGTCTCCCAGGCCGAGCACGTTTCCGATCTCGTGGAGCAGGGTGTGCACCAGGGCTTCTGGCGCGAAGTTGAGCAGACCGTTCAACTGAATCGCGGCGGCGTCACGTACGCCAGCCGGGCCGGTCATGGCCGACCAGTGCCCCCAGGTGCCGTACTCGTTGGTCCACCCCAACAAGACTTGCGCCACCGCGGGGTCTGCCGAGTAGCGGAACTCCACCGAGTCCAGAGCCAGATCCCACAGGCTGAAGGCCTGTTGCGCAAGTGCCGTCTCCGTCGAATTGAACAGGCGCAGCACCGTGACCCCGTCCACGATCTGGGACTGGTCGGACCACACCACCACCCTGCGCTGGCCCGGAAATGCCCACAGGTGGCCCGGAGGGTAAAAGTCGTCGTAGAAGAGTTGGGAGAAGTCAGGCACTGGCATGGGTTCAGGTGTGGTGGGGCGGGGCCGTCAAGTCTTGACGCCTTGACGCCCTCGCGCGCACCCCTCCGCGTAGAGCCTGGATTCTCACCCTCCAGGCGGGGGCAGGCTCCCGATGAGTTGGACGATCTTGTCGGTGGAGGAAAGGTCGGAGGTGGCGGTGACGGGGTCGATGAGTTTTTGCAGCTGCGCGGTGCTGGTGGAGGCGTACTCGAGCTGCTCGGTGATGTAGCGTGCCACCGTCACCTCGTTGCGCAGCAGTTGCGCCGTCAGGCCCCAGTCGGGGTCCGTGGTGGGTTTTGCCGCCAGGTTGTTGAAGACGGTGTAGATGGCCTTACCCCGGCTCCAGCCAGATTCCAGTGCGTCGGTGATGTCCTTGGCTGCACTGGTCTTCAACGTGTCGCCAACACTGCTCTCCACCACCCGGTCCACCAGCTTGGCCGCGAAGTCCTTCGTGCTCATGGTGGTGGGGAAGACACTGGTGAACTGCTCCTTCTGGGTGAAGACCTCCACGATGTCCTGCAGCGACATGCCTGCGTTCCAGGCTTCGGCCAGCTGGCCCATGTAGACCGCGCCTGGCGCGGCGTCAAAGGCCACCACGAAGAACTGGTACAGCCCGTCGGGCGCGGTGGTGCGGAAGTCGAAGGGTTGGGCCAGCACCACATCGTTGCCTGCGGCGTCTTCCAGCGCGTCGGCGCCAAAGTCCACCACGTACGAGGTGAACGCCTTCAAGTCGGCCTTCGGGTTGAGCAGCAGCGCAGTGCCGAAGATGGTCATCGAACCGTCGCCGGCCTTGGGGTCGAAGGTCTGCACAGTCTCGCCAGCGGCGGTCTTCAGGGTGATGGCGCCCTTGCCTGCGAAGACGTCGGTGGAGAACGACATGCTGATGTCGCTGCCCGCGGCCACGCTCTTGGCGCCGTCCGCAGGTGTGGCCGAACGCAGCAGAGGCGAAGCCGTGCGCACTGCGATGCCCACCGCGTTATCAGCCTCGGCGCCATCGGCGTTGGCGTTGCCTGCGGCATCCGACAATGCATTGCTGCCCACTGAGGCGCTGGCCTGCGTGGTGACCATCGGGGCCGGGGTGAATGTGGCCGTGTAAGCCGTGCCGCTGCCGGCAAAGTCTGACAGCGTGCCCCCGCTGACCTTGACGTCCTCCACAATGAAATCGGTGGCTGCCTCGCTGAGCGTGAAACTCAGCCTGGCGGTCTGGCCTGCCAGCAGGACGGCCTTGTCACTGGCCACCGCCACCTTGGGTGGCACCGCATCCACCGCCAGGCTCAAGCGGTTGTTGGCATCGGCGCCGTCGGTGTTGCGGTTGCCTGCCGCGTCGGCAAAGGTGCCGCTGGCCACGCTCAGAGCGACTGTCGCCGCCCCCGTTGCCGGGCTGAGCTTGGCCGAGTAGACCGTCCCACTGCCCGCAAAGCCCAACAGCGTGCCACCCGTGACCACCACGTCGGCGGCGGTGAAGTCCGCAGAGGGCTCGCTCAGCACGAACACTACATCCGTGGCCCTGGCAGGGCTCGTGAGGCTGCTGTTGGCGCTCAAGGCGATGGTGGGCGGCGTGGTGTCCACCACGACCACGGGCACCGTGTTCACCGCCAGCACCAGGCGGTTGTTGGCCTCCGCGCCGTCCACGTTGGCGTTGCCGGCGGCATCGGTGAAGGTGCCGCTGGCCACGCTGATCACCCCGTCAGCCGTGCTGTTGGCTGCGGGGCTGAAGGTGGCGGTGTAGGTGCGCCCACTGCCGCTGAAACCCGACAGCGTGCCGCCAGTCACCACCACGTCCTCGGCGGTGAAGTTGCTGGAGTTCTCGCTGAGCGTGAAGTTCACCAATGCCGTCTGGCCGGCCGCCAGTGGGCCGCTATTGGTGAACAGAGCCATGCTCGGAGGCGTGGAGTCCGGTGCCTCCAGCGTGGTGAAGCGGTAGGCGGCGCTTCCCACATTGCCGGTGTAGTCGTTGCCCGCCGCGTCCTTGACCGTGCCGGGCTGGAACTCCAGCACGTAGGTGGTGCCAAAGGCCAGATCGGCCGTCGGGTCCACGGTCAGGGTGCTGCCGTTGAAGCTCAGCCGCGTGCTGGTGGCAGCATCGAACGCCTCCACCGTGGCGCCACTGGCCGTCTTGAGCGTGATGCTGCCCGTGCCGCGCTGCACGGCCTCGCTGAAGGTCACCACGGGCGAGGCCGTGCGCGCCACGTTCTGGGCGTTGGCCGTGGGGTTGAAGCCCGTGGCCATGGGTGCCGTCCAGTCGGTGTTGGCCGGCAGGGCCGACACCACCGTGGTCTGCTGGGTCTGGGCGATGGTCTGCAGGCTGGCGGCGGTGGCCACCTGCGTGTTGCCCTGAGCGATGGCCGTCTTGGTGCTGGCGCTGACCTCCAGCCCTGCGGTCACCGTCTCCAGAGTGGCGGCGCTGCCCAGGTTGACCTGGCCGCCGCTGGTCACGGCCTGGTCTACTGCACGCGCGATGGCGTTGACCACCTGCGTCGTGTTGCCCGCCAGCGTGGCTGTCAGTGCCACCTGAACGTTGACCTTTTGCACGCTCACCGCCACCGCATCGGTGGCGCCCTGGGCGAGCGGGTCAAAGGTCAGCAGGTTGACGTCCGAGCTCAGGCCGAAGGCCGTGGCCACCTTGCTCTGGGCCTGGTCCACGCTGACACCCTGGGTCTTGACGATGCTCTGCACCAGGGTGGTGACTGGGCTGATGACGGTAGCGCCAGCGGGTGCCATCAGCGTCATGGTGTTGCGCAGCCCGGTGTCGATGTTGGTGCCGCCCACCGCGATGATGGCGCCCTGGCCGAAGCCCGTGCCGTTGAAGTTACCCTGGCTGTCGGTACGCAAGCCCGTGTCTTCGTCCGCCCCGGCGACGCCGTCGCCGTTGCGGTCTATGAAGATCGATGCCCCGGCCACGTAGCCGTCTTGCACCCGGCCGCTGAGCGCCTGCGGCGGCAGGTTCTGCGTCACCGTCAGGGCGAAGGTGGTCTCGGCCTTGAGGCTGCCGTCACTGGCGCTCAGGCGGATGGCGTACTCCCCGGCAATGGCCGCCCCGGCCTGGGCGCTGAAGCTGCCTGCCGTGGAGTTGAAGCTCAGCCAGGCCGGCAGGGCCGTGCCGCTGCCCAGGCTGGCCGACAGGGTCAGCGCGTCACCGTCCACATCGCTGAACAGGCCCGCCGGCAGTTGCAGCGCGTACGGTTGGCCGGCGTCAAAGCGCTGCGCGCCCACCTGACCCGAGACCACCGGGGCGTCATTGACATTGGCCACTGCCGAGGTGGCCGCACTCGACACTGACTCGGCCGTGCCGAAGTTGTCGGTGTAGCTGGCCTTCACGGTGATGGCCTTGCCCACCTGCGCCTGGGTGGGCGTGAAGGTGGCGCCGGTGGCGCCCGTGATGGCGGTGCCCTCGGCCAGCCATTGGTAGGCGATGGCGCCCGTGCCACTGGCGGGTATGCCGTCAGCGTCGGCCAGCGTGCTGGCGACGGTCAGCGTCTCACCTTGCTTGGCGGTACCCGTGATGGTGACCGTGCCCGTGGGCGCGTCGTTGACGTTGGCCACTGCCGCGGTGGCCGCGCTGGTCACAGCCTCTGCGTTGCCCCCGTTGTCGGTGTAACTCGCGGTTACCGTGACGGTCTTCCCCACCTCAGCCTGGGTCAGCGTGTAGGTGCTGGCCGTAGCGCCGGCAATCGCGGTGCCGTTCGCCTTCCATTGGTAGGTGATGGCACCGGGCCCAGAGGTGGGGATGCCGTCGACGTCTTCCAGCGTGTTGGCAGCCGTCAGCGTCTCGCCCTGCTTGGCCATGCCGCTGATGGTGACGGTGCCTTCGGGCGCGTCGTTGGGGTCCACCACGGTTGCTGTGGCCGCGCTGGTCACGCTCTCGGCCTTGCCGAAGTTGTCGGTGTAGCTGGCCTTCACGCTGATGGCCTTGCCCAGCAGGGCCCGCGTCACCGCCAGGGTGGGCCCGGTGGCGCCCTGCAGGGCCACACCGTCGGCCAGCCACTGGTAAGTGACGGCGCCAGCGCCGCTGGTGGGGATGCTATCAGCGTCGTCCAGCGCGTTGGCTACCACCAGGGTCGTACCCTGCCGGGCCTCGCCCACGATGCTCAGAGTGCCCGTGGGCGCGTCGTTGATGTTCTCCACCGCCGCGCTGGCGGCACTGCTCACGCTCTCCACCGCGCCGCCGCCGTCGGCATAGCTGGCCGTCACGGTGATGGCCTTGCCCACCTGCGCCTGGGTCAGCACCAGGGTCGTGCCGGTGGCCGCCTCGATGGCCTGCCCCTCGGCCCGCCATTGGTAGCTGATGGTGCCCAGCCCGTCCACATCGCTCAGGGTGTTGGCGGCGGTCAGCGTTTCGCCCTGGCGTGCTGTGCCGCTCACCGTGACCGCGCCGCCGGGCGTGTCGTTCACGTTGGCCACGGCCGCCGTGGCCCCGCTCGTCACGCTCTCGGCGTTACCCGCGTTGTCCGTGTAGCTCGCCCTCACGGCTACGGGCTTCCCTACCTGAGCCTGCGTCGGTGTGAAGGTGGCTACCGTGGCGCCGCTGATGGGTGTGCCATCGGCCAGCCACTGGTAGGTGATGGCGCCTGCGCCGCTGGTGGGGATGCCATCGGGGTCGGCCAATGTGTTGGCCGCGGTCAGGGTCTCACCCTGCCGTGCGGTGCCTGAGACCGTCACCGTGCCGGTGGGCGCATCGTTCACGTTGGCCACTGCCGCGGTGGCCGTGCTGGTCACGGCTTCGGCGGTCCCAAAGTTGTCGGTGTAGCTGGCCCGCACGCTGATGGTCTTGCCCACCTGGGCCTTGGCCAGCGTCAGGCTGTTGCCCGTGGCGCCAGCAATCGGGCTGCCATCGGCCAGCCATTGGTAGGCGATGACGCCGGTGCCGCTGGTGGGGATGCCGTCGGCGTCCGCCAGGATGTTGGCCGCCGTCAGCGTCTCGCCCTGACGGGCGGTGCCGCTCACCGTCACCGCGCCGCTGGGGTTGTCGTTCACATTGGCCACGGCCGCGGTGGCGCTGCTGGTCAAGCTTTCTGCGGTGCCCGGCAAGTCCACGTAGCGGGCCGTCACCGTGATGGTCTTGCCCACCTCGTTCTGGGTCAGCGTGTAGGTACTGCCACTGGTGCCTGCAATCACAGCCCCACCGGCCCGCCACTCGTAGCTGATGGCGCCCGCGCCGCTGGTCGGGATGCCGTCGGCATCGGCGACGTTGTTGGCTGCTGTGAGTGTCTGCCCTTGTGCTGCCGTGCCGCTGATCGTCACGGAGCCCGTGGGCGTGGCGTTGGCGGCCGTGACGTTGCCAGTGGCCCCGCTCGTCACGCTCTCTGCAGCGCCAAAGCCATCGGTGTAGCTCACCGTCACGGTGATCGCCTGACCCACCTGGGCCTGGGTGAGCTGGAATGTGGCGTTGGTGGCCCCGCTAATGGCGACGCCATTCGCCTTCCACTGGTAGCTGAAGCTGCCCAATCCGTCAGCATCCGCAAGCCCGGAGGTGACGGCCGTCAGCGTCGCGTCTTTGGTGGCCGTACCGCTGATGGTGACCGCGCCCGTGGGCGCTTCGTTCACGTTGGCCACTGCCGCCGTGGCGGCTGTGGTCACCGCCTCGCTGGTGCCGCCCCCGTCGAAATAGCTCACCGCCGCGCGGATGGCCTTGCCCACCTGGGCCTGGGTCAAGGTGAAGGTGTTGCCCGTGGCCCCGGCAATGGCCGTGCCATCTGCCTGCCACTGCACCGTCAGCGTGCCCAGGCCGTCGGCATCCGTCAGGTTGGCCGTGTCCACCGTCAGCGTCTGGCCCTGCGTGGGGGTGCCGCTGAGGCTCACACTGCCGCCTGGTGCGTCGTTCACGGCGGTCACCTGTGCGCGCACTTGCACGGCTGTGGACGACACCAGTGAGCCGTCCGTGGCCTTGACGGTGAAGGCGTTGAGCGTGCCGTTGGCATTGGCGGCTGGCGTCCAGACGAGCGACTCTCCGGCGCTCAGCGTGGTGCTTCCAGGCGTCACCGGCACCCCGCCTTTGGTCAAGGTACCGCTGGAGACCGCCTCGATGCGGAAGGACACCGCGTCCCCCTGGGCGTCGAATGCATCCGCCGACGCCGCCAACGTGGCGTAGGTGATGGTGCCCGCCGTGTCTTCTGTGCCGCCCAGCAGCGTGCCTACGGCAGACAACGTGGGTGCGCTGTTGTTCTGCGCCGCGTAACTGACGTCCGAGAACGACAGCACCTCCACGCCGGTCAGGGTGTCAGTGCCCTCGGCAGTCGAAGTTACGGTGATCGGGCCGGTGGCCGACCAGGTGACGGTGTAGTTGCTGCGCGGGCCGGTGAAGACCACGGTGTCCGTGCCATCGCCGCCGATCAGGCTGTCGTTGCCAATGCCGCCGGTCAGCGTGTCATTACCAGCTCTGCCGTCCAAGACATCATTACCACCTCCACCTTGGATGATATTGTTTAATACGCCACCTATTATTAGGTCACCGACTGCCGATCCAATCGCATTTTCATAATCTCCGTATAGCCATCTTAGAGAAGATGGATTACCTCCAATTAATATGGTAGAATTCGCATCGAATATGCTCATAATAACTCCCACAGGCCTATCGGCACCAACTATTTGGACGCCGAGATTAAGATAGGCTCCACCTGTATACAGCGAGAGGTCAATCGAGTCGATTCCGCCTGTATCAAAGTATGTTCTGTAGCCTAAGGTTCCCGCTTGAATGGTGTCGTTGGATGTTCCAGTTGTTCCTGAGCCTGAGCCATATGCCTGTTGTAAGGCTATTACATCTAATATCATCGGTGTATAGGCGTTGAGAAAACCCACGTCCGACTGGTCGTCATACGACATTATTGTAAAGTATTCCCGATTAAGGTCACTCCCGGTATTTGTTTTGAACCCCAGCTGTTCAAATCCAGCATTTGTCAGTGCACTGTAATCGGTTGAGACAAGATTATTGGCTAAGAATGGGTGAGATAAGCCCAGAGAGTGCTGAATTTCATGAAGCAGAACTTGCCCGCTTTTGGAAAATTCCGAAAAGTCTAGGCCGTCTGTATATGCGGCCCCGAAGTAATTTATAAATATATCTCCTCGTGAGCCAAGATATCCAAGACGGTCCGTATTCCCTGAACTCTCCCCCAGTACGCTCGGGGAAGTGGAATTGAAGGTGATATTTATATCTGAGGCCAATCCGACGTCAATTGGCCTGGCGATCGAATATACACCCGCGGTATCAAAGTCAACCAACGGGGAGAACTGTAGATTAGCGAAACTACTTAATATGTTGAATGCATTTTGAATATTAATTTTTTGTGAATTTGTCCAAGCGACTTCATTCGAGTATGGGTATAAAGTAAGATCGATTCGATTAACTAAACCATATTGATAATCGAAAATTGAAAATCCGTCTGATACGGATATCTTTATGGGCCCGCTGAATATAAAGTTCTGAATCCCAGACTCGTCAAAATTGAACATAGCTCTGGATATGAGCGTTGTGGGGGTATAGGTGATGTAAGGCATTCAAGTCTCCAGCCAATGTGAAATAAATTCAAATTCGAGAGCCGACGGCGCGGCGGCCTGTCACCAAGTTGCGCGTCAGCTTCACATCTGTGCTCAATGTGTGGCAGCACCCCGACCAGGCACATCAGGCGGCAGAAGCTGAAAGCGCGACAGGGGTCAGACCGGGCGTAAGGGGCGCCGCCTTATGGCGCCTCAGCCCCTGCGCCACCCCGCAGGCCGTCAGCCCCACAGCCCGGCGGACCATTGATGAAATCCAAACGTTGCCCTTTCATTGAACTATAAGTTCATTCAATACTCAACTGGAATTCACAGTCCGGTGCATGGACAACAAGCTCGAGTTCGCGCAGCGCATGCGCGACGCGATGGTGGCCGCCGGGTTGGAGCCCCGGCCTGGGGTGCTGCTGAACCTGTTCAACGCCCGCTACTGGGGGCGCTCGGTGAGCTTTCAGGCGGTGTCGCGCTGGCTGCGCGGCCAGGCCCTCCCCGAGCAGGACAAGCTGCTGGTGCTGGCCGAGATCGTGAACGTGCAGCCGGAGGTGCTGCGCTTTGGTGAAGGGGTGCGCCACGCCATCCAGCAGCGCCAGAGCCGCTGGGACCAGGGGGCGGGCTACCTGGAGCGCGAGACCTTCGACGCCTTCTTGCAGCTGCCCGCGTCACAGCGCAAGTTGATCCGCGAGACGATTCTGCTGTTCAACAAGGCCAATGCGGGAGACGCGAAGAGCGCAGCGGGCGCCACGGGTGGGCAGATGGCGGCTGCCCCAGGTGCAGTGCAAGCTGAAGCGGCAGGCTGAAGCCCCGCCAGTGGGAGCAGTCGCCAGGGCCCTTCAGTGCCCGCCCAGCACGGCCTCCAGCGAGGGGGCGTCCAGCACGCGGTCGGTCCAGAGGTCAAGCTGGTCGGGCGTGGCGGATTGAAGGCGGGCCAACGCAGCGTCGGGCAGGGGGCCGAAGCGGCGGGTGAGCAGGCGAGTGAGGGTTTCAAGGCGGCCTTGTTCGCGGCCTCGCTCGATGCCCTGCTCGATGCCCTGCTCGATACCGCGCTCGAGACCCTGCGCGAGACCCTTCTCCATGCCTTGCGCCAGTCCGCGCTCGATGGCGAGCCTCTCCACGCTGGTGACGTACTTCATGTCGGCTTTCCTCTCGATGTCCTCGATATCTTGCCAGACCTGCTGCTCCAGCGGCTTAGGTAAGGCCAGCATCCAGTCGATGATGGCAAACAGGTCAATCACAGGCTGGCGGTTCCAGCCCTGAGCGTAGAGCAGCCTCCTGGGATATACACTTATAACTTGTATATCTACACTTCAGTAAACATCATGCAGGTTGCCAAATGGGGTAATTCGCTGGCTGTCCGCTTTCCGGTAAGCCTGGTGCAGGCCTTGAACCTCAAGGAGGGCGAGGAGATCGAACTGCACCTGCTGGGCGAGCGCAGCCTTGCCGTCGCTCGAAAGGACACTCCGGAGCAGCTGCTTGAACGCTTGCGCGCCCTGCGCGGACGGTTGCCTGCGGACTTTCACTTCGACCGGCAGGAAGCCCACCAGCGATGACGGCAGACAAGGGTGCCACGTTTCTGGACAGCAACGTGGTGATCTACCTGTTGTCGGGCGAACCGTACAAGGCCGATCGGGCGGAGGCCCTCCTGCGGGAGCGGCCCACTGTCAGCGTGCAGGTACTCAACGAGGTGACCTCGGTATGCCTGCGCAAGTTGCGCCTGCCTTGGGCGGAGGTGGAAGCCGTCGTTGCCGCGGTGAAGGCCCATGTCAGCGTGGTGCCCCTGACGTTGGAGTCACATGCCCTGGCGATGGAACTGGCGCAGCGTCACCAACTGTCTTTCTATGACGCCCATTTAGTGGCTTCCGCTCTGCACGCTGGCGCGCAGACGCTCTTCAGTGAAGACCTGCACCACGGCCTGAAGATCCAGGGTTTACGCATCCAGAACCCGTTCATGACGACGGAATGAACCTGATGTCGACGGTAACGATCTTGGTACTGCTGCAAGCCCCGGTCACTCCACGACAAACACCACCGCCGACCGGGCCGGCACGGTGAAGCTGGCGCTGGCGGCGTCCCAGGCGGCCTGGGACGCGCGCCGATCGGCGGCGCCGGTTGCGGCAAGTACGGGGTGCAGGGTCCAGGGTTGGCCGGCGAGCTCGGGGGCGGGGACGCGGTGGGCCACGGTGTCGGTGTTGATCAGGTAGGCCAGGCGGCTAAAGCCTGCGCCGGGGTAGCCCTGGCCGTCGACGTGGGCGCCCACCACGGCGCCTGAGCCGGCCTGCTGCGGGCCCGTGTTGAAGAAGCGCAGTCGCGTGAGGATGTCCTCGGTGCTGCGCAGGCGCAGCAAGGTGGTGCTGCTGCGGATGCGAAGCAGGTCCAGGAAGGCATCACGTGTCCAGGCGATGTCAGCGGCCGTCGGTTTGAGCGCGGGGTTGGCCAGGCGCGGTGCCATCAGGAGCCAGCTGCTCTCGTTGTCCTGCCGCGGCGGCAAGCCCG
>Ga0315902_10006632_pt1 | contig 15984 bp, 16 predicted proteins | sample LakEriMetagenome_9_FD_203523 | JGI IMG/M metagenome (GOLD analysis project Ga0315902, IMG submission 203523) | Freshwater fungal communities from buoy surface, Lake Erie, Ohio, United States - Buoy 12 MA117 | ecosystem: Environmental > Aquatic > Freshwater > Lake > Lake biofilm | place: USA...
ATAAAAAATGTTTTGGTTGTTTTGCTGAACCTCAGGACAACGCAATCTATGGTAAAGGAACTACCAATATTATATTAAAAAAGAATGATATATTATTTAGGTCAGGTAGTTGTCTAAATATGGAAAACAAAGAAGTTCCTGAAATAAATGAAAAGATGGGATTTATTCAGTTGTCTCATTTTGACGGTAATAAAGTTAAAATTAAAGACAATGAAATTGTTAATAATGTTCCTGAAACTTCCCCAATTTCCAAAATTGTTGAGTATGATATTACATCAGGTTTAGAGGATGGGGTAGATTCTTATGACGGAAGTGTAAAAATTTACAATGTCCCTTCGTTAAAAGAAATGGCGCAAAATTTATTTGGATTTTTAACACCCATCCCATCACAAGTAAAAACTCCAATTAAAGAATTTACATTTACAGGTTTACCTGCCTCAGGAGCATCTGAGTTTGTTAGTAATATTTTACAAGGATTAAATGATGGACTAATTGAGTTAAACGATGAAAACAAAACAACATACACACCAACTGAACCAATATTCCCATTTTTTTATCGTCCGTCAATTAATTTAAGAGATATTTTATCCTCATTGGCAAATCCTATTAGTAATCCAACTGACTTTCTTAAAAAAGCAAATACAATATCAATATATAGTGATATCAAATTAAGTGGGTCACTTAATATTTCAGGATTTGGGTTGGTTAGAGGTAAAAATAAATTTGGACAGGGGACTAAAAAAGTTAAAGAAAAAAATCCTGCACACAAATACGATAATAAACCAACAAGTGCAACATTATTTGCAAGTAACTATGTTTATTTATTGAGTCACGATACAAAACTACAAAGTCAAAAAGAGGGAATACAATTAAAAAAGAAAGATTTTTATGGTATTTCATCTGATACAATAGTTGATGAGATTTATCCAAAAACGCAATCTATGGTTAGGGGTGAAAGTTTAAAAGAACTTTTAGAAATGATTGTGAGTTTTTTAGTTAATCATAGTCACCCATTTTCTCAAAAACCTCCATATAATGAAGCCGAAAATATCACTAAAAGTGATATTACATCTGAACTCGCACAATTTAATAGTAAAGTTTTAAACCCAAATATTCGAATTAATTGATATTTATTTAATAAAAGATAATGTCAGTTCATTTTTCATATTTTAAAAAGAATAATACAATACTCTATAATAGTTTTACTAATACTGGTAGAGCCCCATATACTCAACTTTATTTTGGTAGTTCTGAGGATGGAATCTCATCACCAGGATTTAGTAGATTTATATTTGATTTAGATTTAACAAGTTTAATTGATAAGTACACAGGTACTACTATCTCAACCGCGTGTACTGTCACACCAATGTCACACAAACTTAAAATGACTAACACGTCTAGTTTTGATGATGGGTTATTAAATACTGAAACATCTGATGGTAGATTAAGAGCAACTTCTTTTGATTTATTTTTATTTAGAATACCAAAAACATCGGGAAGTACTGGTACCTATCAAAATTGGGATGAGGGAGTTGGTTCAGATTATTATGATGTTAAAAAAACAATCAATTCATCTAACTCATTATTAACACCTGTTTTATTACCTGATAACAAAAGTTTTTCTCAAAGACCTTCTAATTGGTTTCATACGACAACAATCTCAGGATGGTCTCAAAGTGGAATTTATTCAAACACAAATACAGGGTTAGTTAATTATAGTGGATTAACAGTTATTGATACTCAACATTTCCAATTTGGAAATGAAGATATTGAGTTTGACATGACTAATGAAATTAACTCAATCTTAAATGGTACTTTAACAGGTATCACAGGTTGGGGTATTGCATTTTTACCTGATGTTGAGAATATGTCAGGACTTACTTCAAATTATTCAGTAGGTTTCTTTACAAGACATACCCAAACATTTTATGAACCAAAGTTAGAAACAACTTATGATGATTATATAAATGACAATAGAAATAATTTTAGTCAATATAAAGAAAATAAATTGTATCTATATTCATACATCAACGGGGAACTAACAAATTTAGATTCCTCACCAATATTTTCATTATTAGATAGTAATAACAATTTTGTGAATTTTGGGGGAGGTGTTACTGAATTGCCCACTTGTTTAAAAACAAAAGGAATTTATGAGGTAACTATCCCATCTTTAAGTGCCTCCGCACCGTGTACATTCTATGATATTTGGAGACCTATTAATTATAATGGAGTTCAATTACCTGAAATAGTCAATTCGGTTATTATGTACCCTTTCGAATCTTATTTTGATTTAGGTTTTAAAAGTAAATCTCCATCAATTTACGGATTTGATTTTTACGGTTTAAAGCAAGACGAAAAAATAGTTAACAATGACCTAAGAAAAGTAGGAGTTTCAATTAAGAAGGCATATTCAACACAAGAAGTATTAAATGATGTGTCGGCTTATTATAGAGTGTATGTTAAAGAAGGTACTACTGAGGTGGATGTACAAGATTGGACAAAGATTAGTAAATCATCCAACGAGTACTTTTTTATGTTTGATACAAGAGATAAAATACCTAACGAATATTTTATTGATTTAAAAGTTTTAAGTTCAGGTGAGGTTAATACTTATAAACAACAAATTAGATTTCAAATAGTTAACCAAAAATGATTAAAATAAAAATAACAGAAGAGCAAATTCTAAACATTGTTAAACGTATAATAAATGAAAGTCAGGAAAAAATTGACTCGATTTTAGATAAAATAAACCAAGTTGGTGTTGGGGGACTATCCAAGAAAGAAAAAGAATACTTGGACTATCATGCAAACACTGGTGATTATTTAGATGATGAAGAATTAATAACTGCAACTGACAGAGCATCATCAGGTGAGACTTGGGTTTTTGACGGCGTACAAGGAATACCAAGAATGGAATTCCAATATGAGACAACAGAAGAAAATATTGACGAGATAGTTCATACTGGATATTTAACTGTAAATAATGACCAATTTTATGGTGAAATTTACTGTAATAATGAAGGGAATTATTCTTTATGTAATTTTGAATCTGATGAAAGTGTAAACTTATTTGAGACATACGAAGGTTTAGAGCGTGAAATAGAAGCGTTTTTAAGTACTGTATGTGATGACTTAAAAAGTGATTTAATGACTTAATAATATGGAAAAATTAATTAAAAAAATTTTAAAAGAAGAATCTGAAAGATATATGTTTTTCAGTAATTTAGAACAAATGAAGAGACAATGTGAATTGTTGTTAGATTTAGACCGCAATATGGTTGAAGGTATTTTAACAGATGGTCACGATTGGGCTCAAGACCATATTGCTGAAGCAAAGAACAACATGGACCAAGTTTTTGATTTCTTAATGAATGAAACAAAAGGTGGTAATATGATGGAAGATTCAGGTTTAGAAGATTTAGCACTTGCTGACGAAGCCGATGGTATGAACCCAAATAAAGCTCTTGCATTATCTATGACTGAAAGTCGTAAAAAGGCAGGTACAAAACTTTGTTCTCGTGGTAAATCAGCCGCAAAGTCTAAATTTAAAGTTTATCCATCAGCGTACGCTAACGGTTATGCGGTACAAGTATGTAAAGGAAGAATGCCAGGTTTAGACGGGAAGAAAAAATGTTCACCTCCTTATTGTTAGTATTAGTTTTTTGCTTATCTTTGTTTCATATTCATCAATAATATGAACCCAATTAAAAAACAGTATTACAAACTTAGAATTTTTCTAAGAAACTCAATCAGCCGCCCTAACCATATTGTAGAGCAAAAGAAATACGAATCGCTTTGTGTTCAAGTTGCAAAGTCATTAATAAGGGATAATTCGTCTATTTTAGTCTACACCCCTAAAAGTGTTAAGTACTACATTAAAAATGAAAAATTGGGGGTATATATGGTGATTTGCGATAACATATTGTCAGTTGCCAATCATAGATATTCATATGAAATCAAATTAACCCCTAATAATGAAAGAAAACTCACTAACGCATTTGAGAACGAATTGGAAAAAAGAGGGGAAATTTACGATACTGAGATGATTTTACAAATAAAAGACTCACTTACTAATATTTATAATAAAATAGTAAGTGATGAACAATCTTGATTTGAAAAAAACAATAAGAAAACACCTTAGAGAAGGTTTTGCAAAATACTCTAAATTTGAGAGAGCGATGATAATTCAAGATGTATTGGACAGAGTCGGTCAATACGAAGATGAATATGTTAATGCGTTAAAAGAGTTTAATTCTCAATTCCCATCAACTATGTATAAAAGAGATTAATTAAAAATCTCTTTTTCTTTATTTTTATTTTTCTTTATAAAAAGTTTAGTTAATTCACCTGATTTTGCATTTGCAAAGTTTTCAGATTCTCCACCAATATCTTTTCTGTCCTTAATTTTTAATTTTTCATTGTCATAAGCATGAGCCCATTCGTGCGACAATGTTCTGAATATGTCAGCAAGCATACGACCTTTACTTAATATTCTTATTCTTGATTTTCCGTTATTATATGAACCAGTGGTCATGTCTTTAACTTTTTTATTTAAAAATTCAATTGTGATATCATTAGACAATTTCATTTTTTTCATTAATAACGAACAAAATTTTTTAATTATTTCAATTTCTTTTTTACTAACAGTACCCTTATGTATTTTAAAACAAATCTTCATATAATTTTTTTAATTAATCTATCTATTAATATTTCTTCGTTTGTTTTTTTCTTTTTTGGTTTGTATGATACCATTTTTGGTTTGTTACCGGTTCCTGTTTTTGGGTTTGATTTTTCAGCTCTCCTTTTTTGTTGACATGCTGATTTCTTTTGGGAATCACTCATTTTTCCAGCAACCCCCGCAGCCCTGCATTTTGGGTACGCCTTGTCAGACGCGTCAGGTCTTCCACAAGGTGGATGTTTACCGTCTACTTTTTTACAAATATTAACCCAAGGACCCTTTGGTTGTTTACTACCCTTAGGTTTTTTCTTAGTTCCAAACCAAACTCCCAAATCTTCATTAATAGTGTGAGCTTCGTGTTTTGGTATATCATAACCAGTTTCAGGATGTTTTTCCCACACTCCAACATTTCTTTTTATATTATTTTTTAAAGTTTTTTGTTTTTTAATTTTATTTACAGGATGTGTTGAAAACTCAGTAAAAGGTCCTAATTCTTGTTTTCTCCATTTTTTCAATCCTATTTCTAACGGAGCGTTATATATTCCCGCAGTAATTGAAGTGTCCGCTTCTGAAACAAATGGTTTAGAAATGTTTTTATTTTTATTTTTAAAAATTGGATTGTTATTTATAATATCTCCATCATCATCATTTGGTGTAAAATGTTTTGATACATAATTTGTTATTTTTTCCGCTTCTTTTTCTAATTTTTTTATTTTAGATTTTGGCGTTTCCATTGTACCATCGTAACTGTCATATGCTAATTCAGAATCGTCATATTTTGATACAGGAGTATTAAACGGTGCTAGTTGAGATTTTTTAAACTTCCTAAACCCCGGCATGATTGGGGCGATATAAGAACCTCTACTCCCTGATGAATCACCCGTTGCCTCATTAAGATTCTTAGTGAATACCTTATTGATTATTTCATTTAAATTGGTTATCATATACTATAAATATTAACTACTATGGAACATGACGAACTATTAACTCAAATACAAGATAAAGTTTCTGAGATAAATTCTGAAAAAAACATTTTTAATGCCATTTTTTATAATTCAAATGAAGAATTAAATATATTCATAGATACTATGAGTCATGAACAGGCAATTTTTTGTCTAATTGAGGCTTGTAAAAAATCATATGAAAGGGGTTCTTTTAATATGATTGAAAGTGAGATTGTATCAAAATCAATAAGAATTTTGGAAAAATAAAAAAAGGTCAGATTTCTCTGACCTTTTTTTATCTATATTAAGATATATTATCTTAATTCATTTAAGTCAAATGTACGAACTCCATCAACTACAATACGTCCAAAGAAACGGTTATTAACCATTTTCTTAGCGTAACGTGTCATAATACCTTTGATAGGTGTAAAGTTGAATGGGTTATACATAGTTGGAGTTAATTGAAGTGGTACGTATGGAGCGTAGATGTAACCAGTATCCAATAAAGATGTACCCTTATGTCCAATCAAAACTGTGTTTGGTGGGAAGTATGGGTCACGGTATACTTGATAACGACCGCTTAATGTACCAACTCTCTCAATACCCATGTTGTATTGGTCTTGCTCAGGAGCCGCGTTTGATACGTGGAAGTATTGTAAATCGTCAAAAATCGCAGAGATTTCAGAAGATACAACAATCCAGTTAGCACCACCTCTCAAAGTAGACTTGTGAATTTGAGCTGAGATTTGGTTAATCGCAGTAATCAAAGTTTGGTTCCAGTCTTTTTGAGTGTATGGAGTAGCTTGGTTGTTCAGTCTCTTCCATCCGTTGTAATCCCAACGTAATGTCCAAGCCGCACCTTTACGTAAGTCACGTAAGATTTCACGGTCAATTTCAGCTGCAACTTGTTCAGACAATAACGCTGTCAATTCAGCCTCAGCATCGATGTTGTGGAATGCCGCAACGTCTTGTGCCAATTCAGGTGACCATTGAGCTCTTAACTTTCTTTCAGTAACAGAAACTGTCACAGACTCTAAATTGAAAGAAACTTCACCAATTTTGTCTTCAAATTCTAACTCTCTATATCTTCTATATAAAGCAATGAACGCTTGATTTGTTGCAGTTGTTGATGAAAATGTTGAACCAGTATATCCATCGGGAGATTCTCCACCGCAAGATATACATGCTGGAACTTGTAAATCAACTTCTAAATAAATTATCCCATTTGCACTACAAAGATTATTATAAGAACCTCCATTTCCTGTTCCAGCACCTTGTGAACTGTTCCAAGTAGTAGTTGATTGAGTATTTCCTAAATTAACAATACCTTGTCCATACTGTTGAGTAACAACTCTGAATAAATAAGGTTTTGCAGTATTTGGACTTGTATTCGCATTTGTAGACACACCAACAATTCTTAAATCTGATAAGAATGATTCATTATCAATTTCTTGTCCGTCAGGTCCGATTAATTTACCAATTCCTGATGAGGAGAAACCACTCATACCTACGATAATTTTACGATAGTTTGCTTCTGTAAAGGCACTTTGTACTAATAACCCAGCAGTATTCCATCCATAAGTGTTAGTTGCAGCCGTAACAACATAGTAAGGACCTTTTGAGTAGTCAAATAAACCACCAGGATTTAATCCAGGTTCAGTACCTTCATAAAATAAATCATAAAGATTTTTCTGATACGCTCCTGAACTTGTTCCATATCCCGCATTTGGGTCACCGTATGGGTTACCAGGACCACCAACTGGTGGAAAATGTTCTCCGCTATAACCATCACTTGTATAGTAAGCGTTACCACCACTATAACCTTGGATTTGAGGTACAAAGTAGAACAATTTACCGATTGGTAAGTTCATAGCTTGTACAGATACGATGTCATTCGCTAACAATTTAGAGAAAACACGTCTGATGATTGGGAATACAACAGTTTCGAAAGAACCTGAATCCGCAGTTGATGAAGACTCATTGATTAAGTGAGAAGCTTGGTTCTCATACAATTGAGCTACGTTTTCTTTTAGGTGGCCTTTAAGACCTTCTAGGAACCCTAATTTGTCCCATTTTGTAATAGTATCTTCTTTGATAACTTTAAGGTGCTTAAGACCGATGTTACCAACAAGACCTGATTCTAATAATGCTCCCATTTTATTTGGTTTTTATTATTTTTTTAGTTTATTGTTTATTTTGTTATTTTTGACATGATGTCTTTCATTCTTAGGAATTGTGGGTTTTCATATGTCTTAGATTCAATCAAATTAATTGCCGACCCTGACTTTTGGTCAGATTCAATAATTCTATCAATTGATTCTGTAACAGGTTTTCTAACATCACTTCCTGAAAGTTCATCTTTAATTGTCTTATAAAGTGCTTTGGATTCTTTAATGGTTTCAACCGTATCAAATCTTCTCAAAATGTTAATTTTTTCTTGCTTTGACGTTGAGTGTTCTGTGAACAATCTTGTAGCATATGCCAAATTTGAATTGAATGTAGCAACTTCGTTAAGTTTATCTCTAAACATATTTAGAGCCTTTCTATATTCTTCATTTTTAGCTTTCAACATTTCAATTTCAGTTGATTCAGTTTGTAGTCTTGCAGCTTCCTGACCTGCTCTTGCACCTTTTGGTAATGCTCCCTTTCTCCAACCTGTACCGTAAGTACGAGCCGCCTCTTTGGCTTCTGCTTTACTTAATTTTTCAGACCCTGTTGGGCTTGGCACATCAAAAGTATCTCCTTCTTTAAATTCGAATTTAGCTTTACCTGTACCCTTAGTTGGGTTTGCTTTCTTCATTGTTTCCTTAAATCCACCTGTTGATTTCTTATAAGAGAACTTTGAAGCCGAACCTGTCTTCGCTCCTTTTCCTACCTTTGGTTTTGATACCATTTTAGATTCCATCATATCCACATTTTCATATGTGTCAGATTCCATTTCTTCATATGTTTCCTCATCCATTTCGATTTCATAAACAATCTCGTCCATTTCAGAATCAATACCTTCGTACATTTCTTCATCAATTTCCTCGTCCATTTCTTCCATCATTTTTGATTTTGGAACAAATCTTGCATCAGATTTTTTTTCTTGTTTTTTTGATGGTTTTTCTTCAACCTCATCTAATTCTTCCTCAAGCCAAGACTCATCTAGTTCGTTTTCACTTTCAGTTTGGATTAAATACTCAACATCCTCAGAACCGTCTTCTAAATGAATATAATCACCGTCTTGTGTAACAGTAATCTCATCATCAGCCGACATTGCTTTAAATACTTTTAAAACTTCTTCATCTGAAGCGTCAGTTAAATCGATAGTTTCATCATCAAATTCAACATCATCTGAATCATCACCAATCATGTCACCCATATCTTCCATATCGTCCATGTCGTCCATGTCAGTGTCTCCACCCATATCATCCATGTCTCCCATGTCAGTAATAGATAATTCATCACCTGTGATTTCGGAATCATCATCTTCGTCTTCAACATCAATCATATCGATGTCTTCAACTTGTTTATCAGTCTCTTCTTTCATAGACTCTTTTACTAATTCGCTAATTTCTCCCTTCATTGTAGAAGCAAGTATTTCTTTTGCGTTTTCGTTAATAACGTTCTCCAAATTTTGAATTTGGATGAATGTTTCTTCAACTAAGTTTTTTTCTGCCATTTTGTGCATTTTTTTAATAAATATATCAACTATTAAAAAAAGTCATTTTTAATGGTAAAAAACAAAAAAAGGGACAATAACGTCCCTTTTATAAGTTTAAACTTTTCAGATTTAATTACTCAAAAATTTCATCAATTTTACTTTCCGCAACCGAAGTAATTCTCCAATCGTAAGAAAATGATTCGTAAGCTTTAGTTACCTTGGCTTCAACATCGGTTACATTATAACCTTTAACCAATTTTTCTTCTCTTACTTTTTTGATTTTTCCTGAGTTTTCATCTGGCAAGTCATACTGTACTTTTGCCACAAAATATTTTTCGTCCATTTCCATAATAAATTATTTTCCTAAATAATCGGATAATTTATTCATTAAATCAAGTGACTTTGAGGATGATTGTTGAGCTTTTAATTCTTTTTCTTCCTGTAAGTTTTCTTCAAACTTATATTGGTCATCTTTTTCTTTAAAAAGATATGCCCCAGGTGTTGATGGTGCTTGCACTAAGTCAAAACAAATTAATTCAAAATCATCCTGAACTTCATTTTGTTCTCCGACTTTTTTAAGTGAACCAACTCCACGAGAAGATATTCCTAATGTAACACCAAGTCTTAATAGATTTGCCGCTTGGTCACCCTTTGTAGACACAATACCTCTTTCATGGAAACCTGGTGATGTCAATAGTTTTAATTTACCAACTAAAACGTTTTTATCCCACCAAATATCAGTAATAATGTGAGATACTCTATCTAAGTCAATTAATGAGGATTCAGGGTGATTTAATTCAGATAAAGCAGTATTCTTTTTTATATAATTTCTTACATAATTTTCAGATTCTCTTTTTAATACTCTTTCAGGATAAACCCTTCCATTTCTGTTTGGGGTATTGTATTTTTGTAGTACCGCATAAAACTCAAATGGTTTTGAATAGTCACCAACCTCAAAGGATTCTTTAATTATTCTATCATTTGAAAATTCTACTGGTGACACATATCCTGCATCATACTCAACAAGAATTCCTTTACCTATATCACTAGGTCCTAATATTTTATAATTTTGCATTTCAGAAGTTTTATATATAAATACTATGAAACTTCTATTTTAGCCTTTTTATCGTTTTTAGTAAGATGGAATGAAAAGATATCATTATTTCTCATTATTTCTTTTTGAATTGAGTCGACTATTTCTTTTACTGAATTTTTAATTTTGACAGATTTAAAGTCATGGTCACCCTTCACAAATAATGTGATTTCTAAATTCATAAATGATTTTTTGTCAATTGATATTCCACTTGACCTTAAATCTAAATCAACAATAAATTTATTTTCATACATAAATTGATTTAGAATATCATTTATAAAGTTCTTAACTTTCTTGTGAAAAAGTGACACTACTCTTTCCCAATTGTCACTATATTTTTTTGGTTTTACCCAAGATTGTACGTTTATGTAAATTGATTTTAAATTTTTAGCATCTACTGTCCCATACGAACACTTAAAATTTCTGTACCCTTTCAGGGTACAAGATTTTCCTTTCTTCATTAATCACCACGATTCAGAGTTTATTTGTTTAATAAATTTATACTAAAAAAATTGTTTTGTCAAAAAAAAAGTCCGTATATTACGGACCATTTTAAAATATGTTTTTATATTGTTATTTAACTAACCCTTCACTTAATGTAAGTAATTTTAAATACTCTTGTTTTGAATACTCGGTCTTTTCTATTTTGTTTTTTGTTTCAACCAAAACATTTTTTACACTCTCATCAGATTCAGATATTAAAGTTTCAATTTTTTTAATAGTGTTTTCTTTTAAAGAATTATAATTTTCTTTAAGAGTTTCGTCAGATTTTAAAACTTGTAATACTTTTGTTTTATCTTCCTCATTTAAACTTTCGATATGTTTTTTGATTGTGTTATTAGCCGCATTTACTAACATACTAATTGGAACATTTGGAGAATCTTTTTTAACTACTTTTTTAGTCAATCCCTCAACAATAGTTTTTTTAATTTGGAACTTTTCCTCAACTGTAATTGATTTTGAAAAAATAAAATCGTCAATATTTTTGTAGTTATTTTCAGACTTAATTCCTTTTGCCCAATTTTTTATTCTATTGATTGTCGATTCCTTAATCTTTAAAAATTTAGTTTCACTAATTGTTTCATCAAATAAAAATGATGCAACATCATTAGATAGACCTTTATTTTCGTTTAAGACATCATAATTATTCATCATTTTTGCAAATGAGGAATCTTCTTTTAATATTTTTTTGAAAATTTTGACATCATTTCTTAATTCTTTATTAGCAAAAGAACTTGTCAATTTATTTTCTACCAAAGTTTTTAATTCTCCAAATTTCATTATTTCGTATTTCTTAATAAATATTAATCATTTAATAAGTTTTTAAGAGTTTCGTCCATTTCATTTAAAGATTTTCTTGCTCTACTTAAATCAATCTCGTCATTATCGTTTGACCAATCTCCTTCTAAGATTATATTAAGTCTCGATTCTCTCGCCTCAGGAGCTAATTCAGGACCTCCTCCACCTCCAGGTGGTGGTGTTTCAGGTGGTAGTGGAGATTCTCCCGAAGGTGGTGGAGGACTTCCAAGTCCCATATCTCCACCGGCTTCTCCTCCACCAGCAGGGGGTGCAGGTTGTTCACCCTCTTTTTTACCATATAATCTATCCAAATTATCAAATAGACCTGTATGTGTAATAACTTGAGCAGTATTAGTTAATTCTGCACCAACTGCTTTTTCAATTCTTTGTTGTTGTAAATCAAGTTTAATATCTTCATCAGAAAATCCTAAAATATGTTTTTTAGCCCATGATACTGATGTTGGTGCAATACCCTCAATTCCTGTGACCATATCTTTATATAGAAGTACTTTTTCTTTCCATACATCTATCATTAATAAGTCAGCTTGTTTTGATGGGTTAGTTAATGATAAAGTAAAATTAGATATCTCATCTTCAAACCCTAATAAAAATAAATGAATAATTGCAATTTTATTTAATTCTTGCAACATACTTTTTTGTATTCTATTGATTGTTCTTGCAAAACGAATATCCATTAACGCTAAATTCTTACCATCACCAACGGTTTCTTCAAATCCTAAAAATCCTTTTGGAACTCTTAATGCTGTTAATAATTTCTTTTGGATATATTCAATATCCGCAATTTCTGATAAGTTTTGAGCCCCTGCCAAAGTTTCAATTGGATTTGCTTGAGCTGGGTCCCGTACAGGTACAAAATAATCTTGGTCAACCGCCATTTGGTTAAATCTCATATCCACGTTCCCACTTTGTGGGTCAACGGTTTGAGACCTTTTAAATTTGTTTGCAAATCTTTGGATATATGGTTCCACATCAGCGTCATCCATATTACCTACAAACACTTTAAATACTCTTCTTTCAGGAGCTCTTGATGTTCTGTAAATTAACATAGCATCTTCTGATAATAATAATTGTTTCCAAATACGACGAGCCTTTTCCAACATAGAAGTCCCATAAGGTAATCTTCTATCATCACCCAAAAGTCTAAAATGTGCAATTTCCCATGAATTAAACTCCATGTCTTTTTGTTTCCATTTGAACTTCAAAGCCTTTTTAGATGGGTCTGTCTCAGGGTCAGTTTTTTTCAATCCCATTCCCGCCTCTAATCTCTCAATCTCAATATTGGGAAGTTGCATACACCCAACAATTCCTTTTTCAGGATTTAATTTTAAAAACACAAAGTTATCACCATACTTACATGTGTTTCTTGTCCACATTGGTAAATTGGTGTTAATATCTAATGAATTGATAAATAAATCTACCAATATTGATTTTATTCTCTTTGAATCGGAGTATATTTGTAAGATATATCCGTCTTGGTTTGGAGTTGTTGATTCCTCAGCGTATATGTCCAAAGCTGCTGATATCTCAGGAGTAAACTCCATAGACTCGTAATCATAAAAAGAGGATAATCTTGTTGGTTCATAATAAACTGCTTGGGTGTATAAATTGTTTTCAATTTTTGCCCATTGGTTTGCCAAATAATAAGTTTGTCTTGCTTCTAATTTTTCCTTCTCATATTCTTGTTTTGAGTTTGTCTTTAGAAGTTCTTTTTTATCAAACTTATAAGTGGGGTAATCCTGTCCCAATAATGAATTAGGACCAAACGCTTGTGATAATCTTTGCCAAACTGTTAAATTTTGTTCACTCATAATTTAAATAATAACTAATAATAAATAGTAAGAAATAGTTTAACATCCTTTTAGTTTCATAAATGTCGGTGATTTGACACCATTTTCAAAACTATCACCGGTTTGTCTTAAAAAATATCCACCATTACTTGATTTATATATGAATTCTGATGATAATCTTCGGCTTTGTGGAATAAAATTCTCAACATTGAAAGTGTTATCAGTACTTCCGTCAAAATTTAATCTAATATAATTTGTAGTACCTGTAACTTCTAAATTATTATATGAAACTAAAATTTTATTATCAGTATCTATTTGTATTGATGTGACAGGTCCTGGAATATTATTTTTAGTAAATGTAATATCCACATCACCAACTCCACCGTCCAAATTTACATCATATCTTAAAAGATAGTTGTATCCTTGGATGTCTTCGAAGAATCCTCCAATCAATAGTTTACCATTATTCACATATTTTATAGATGTGACATAATCATTAATATTTGAAAACGGGGAGTTCATTTCATCGTCTATTTGACCATTTTGGTCTATTGAACAAAAATTAAAAGTGGATACTTCTTGATATTCATTAAATTTACCAACAATGTAAATCTTATAAAATTCTTGTGACGTAGAAGGAACTATTTCAATATCATAAACAAATGCGGTACTTGCCGGAAAAAATTGAGTATTTGAGTCTAATGGAAATATGGTTTGATTAAAAAAATCAGTATCTATCGTACCATCAGTATTTAATTTATAAATTTGTTGATAATAAATCGTTGTTGCAGTATGCCCTATTTTAAATGGAGTAATATTTCCTCTCATATATAACAATATTTTATTATCAGGTGTAAATTTAACTATTGATTTATTAATAAACTTATTTGTTTGAAATCTTGGGACAAATGAATTATCTTCTGTTAAATCACTATTTATTTTTTTAACAAATCCTGTGAAATTTCCAGTTACCATATATTGATTAATTGGTAATTGTGATATGGAAAAAATTGGTTTTAACTCATCATTATTATATATTAATTCTCCACTTTCACTATTAACAACTGTTAATCCAATAGTTCTACCAATCATTAATTTATTTTTACCATAAAAAGGATTTACATCTAAACAAACATTAACACTTCCTGTTTGTTGGTATACAAAATTAGGATTGTACAATCCCTCATCTGTTGTACATGGGATAAAATTATTCTCATTAGGTGATATTTGATTATATTGATTTGTTTGTGAAAAATCATTTTTAGGTACAATTGTCGATGCGGTTCCTGTATTGTTAACCACCATTTTGGTACCGTTAAATCTTCTATTTGTTCTTTTTCTATTACTTAGTCCCATTATCTCATTCCTCCAAATAACCACGAATGGTTCATATAATCTTGTTTAGTTGGTTGATTTCTTACTTGTGTATTTTCACCAATAACTGGGTTAAAATACGCTGATGATGGTTGTGTATTTGTGTTAATTTGCCAAGAGTCAATCATTGCTTTTGTATGGTCAGTAACCTTTGTCATTGATGTAAAAGATGACTCAGCAACATAAACACACATTGCAGTAGCCATAATCAAATCATCATGATGTCCTTTTTGATGGTCAGGTCTTCCATTAACATAAACAAATGTCGACATTTCATTAAGTAGACGAGCCGAATACACCTTAAACCCATGTCTCAAATATTCTTCAAATGTTGCAATAATCTGAACTCTCTTAGAATTAAAGTTTAGACCCGGAATCTTATCCATCGCCTTTGCATCGTATTTCCATTTGTTCTGATAATCAACCCCATCAACATAAAGATTACGGTATCCTAACTCTTGTAACTTTCTTGATGTCGTAACACCCATTCCACCAGTAATATCAATAACAATAAACGCGGAATACATATTACCCCATTTATAACAAATTTCTGCAAGTGTATCAGGTGGAATTTTTCCAATATATTCAGCAACTTGCTCTCTTGTATCAAAATCAACAATTTGGAATGTTGAAAAGTCTTCACTATCCCCTCTACTAACATCAACTCCCATCACATACTTATGACCAATTTCAGGTTCTTTCCAAATCCACAATGAACCTCCCATAAATTTATTCTGAGGTTCTTTAACACCATTTACTCGTATATTGTCTAATGTGTTATTATCAAATACATTGTCTCCAGAACCTAAAAACGCACATTCTAACTCTTGATTAACTTTCCTTCTGTCGTATTTAAGTTTTTTAACCATCGACTCATACCAAGAAGAATGAGGTTTATATCCCTGTGAAATTAAAGATTTAATATCTTCATAATTCCTTTCCTTTGGAGGAATATTGTCATAGTCAATAATTTCAACATTACTGTATTCATCTCTGTTTAAGTAATAATGAATGATGTCATTAACTTTTATTAACGATAAATCTTTTGTGTATCTTGGGTCTTTAAACCAAACCATTTCCGAGATTTTGAACTCGTTCATATTCTTTAAAGCTTGGTCGTAAATTTCATAATAGATTGG
>Ga0315902_10006635_pt1 | contig 15979 bp, 14 predicted proteins | sample LakEriMetagenome_9_FD_203523 | JGI IMG/M metagenome (GOLD analysis project Ga0315902, IMG submission 203523) | Freshwater fungal communities from buoy surface, Lake Erie, Ohio, United States - Buoy 12 MA117 | ecosystem: Environmental > Aquatic > Freshwater > Lake > Lake biofilm | place: USA...
CCGGCTAGGTCACAGGGTCACCAGATCTTTCATGCCGTCAAACATCTTGTTGCCGATTCCGCTGACCTTGAGCAAATCCTCCTTCTTCTTGAAGCCGCCGTTCGCGCTTCGCCAGTCGATCATTCGACCCGCCAGGGTTGGCCCCACCCCTGGAAGTGCCTCTAGCTCGAGCTGAGAAGCCCTATTCAATGAAATCAGGGCTGTCTGTGCCGATGTCTGTGCAGTCGCTGAGCCGCTCTGCGCACCCGCAGCCATCACAACTACCTGTTCGCCATCTGAGACCTCTCGGGCCAGATTCACCGTCGACTGATCGGCTGACTTCGTGAAACCTCCGGCGGCAATGATTGCGTCGAACACTCGTGCACGGTTAGCCACGATGTAGATTCCTGGTTTCTCAACCTCGCCGACAACATGCACGAACACGCTCGGTTCTTCAATCGAGCTACTCGGTTCTTCGATCGTGACCGACTCGGATGTGCTCTCGTATGGCTTGGCGGAATTCAGCGAAATGAGAATTGCGCCAATTGTCATCGCAAACACAAAGACGAAAAGAAACAGCCGACGGTTTGCCGTTGGGGTGCTGGCAAGAGCAGCAAGCAGTTTTTCGCGAAGAGCATTCACACAGCGAAGATAGTCGCCAAGAAAATCAGACGGAGGGAAATCAGAAAGTCTGTTGAGAAAAAGCTATTTCGTAGCGATGTTGACAAGTTTTGGTGCGCGAATGATTACGTTCGCCACCTCTTTGTCACCGATGGCTCGCTTTACATTCTCAGACGCGAAGGCCAGCTCTCGGAGCTCTTCTTCTGTGACCGAAACCGAGACGTCGAACTTGTCGCGCAACTTGCCGTCGACTTGAACTACTGCAACGACCGAGGTTTCAACCAAAAGGGTCTCGTCGGCGGCCTGCAATCCAGCAAGCGCAACGCCAGGCTGGTGCCCAAGCTTGGCCCACATGTCTTCGGCTGTGTATGGGGCGAAAAGCGATAGCGCCTTCGCAACCACCTCGGCGGCCTCGCGCACGGCGGCATCTGCAGGGCCTGCGGCACCGTCGATTGCCTTGCGCAGCGCGTTTACCAACTCCATGATCTTGGCAACGCCTACGTTGAACTTGAAGCCCTCGATGGCAGGTGCGAAGTCTCGCAAGAAACTGTGAGTCGCCTTGCGCATTTCGGCGTTTCCTGCAGTCGCATCGGCACCAACCGCAGAGGTGACATCGTTGGCCGCGCGCCAAGCACGAGCCAAGAACTTCGCCGAGGCAGCAGGTGAAACGTCGGCCCAGTCGATGTCATCTTCTGGCGGGCCGGCAAACGACATGGTTAGACGAATCGCATCGACGCCGTGTTCATCGAGCTGCTCACTCAGGGCAACAAGATTGCCGCGCGACTTAGACATAGCCGAGCCGTTCATTAGAACCATTCCCTGGTTAAGCAAACGGGTGAATGGCTCTTCAAACTCAAGGTGCCCAAGATCGTGCAACGCCTTGGTGAAGAAACGCGCATAAAGAAGGTGCAGAATCGCGTGCGTAACACCGCCGACATACTGGTCAACCGGCGCCCAAGCCTTTGCGGCATCTTTATCGAAGGCGTGCTCTGTCGAGTTAGGCGACAAAAAGCGCAAGAAATACCAAGACGAATCGACGAAGGTATCCATGGTGTCGGTATCGCGCTTGGCATCAATGCCGCACTTCGGGCACTTAACGTTTACCCAATCGGCCGCGCCACCGAGCGGTGATGTTCCCTTTGGTTTCAGGTCGAGACCTTCTGCCGACGGCAGCAGCACCGGCAGGTCGCTCTCAGGCACCGGAACCTCGCCGCAAGAATCGCAGTGAATAATCGGAAACGGCGTTCCCCAGTAACGCTGGCGTGAAATCAACCAGTCGCGAAGCCTGAAGTTCTTGGCCTCTTTGCCGAGACCCTTGGCAGCAAGCAATTCGATTGCCTTGGCAATTGCGGCTTGCTTGTCGAGCCCGTTTAGTTCGCCTGAGTTAACCAGCGTGCCCAGCCCGACGGTTGCGAATCCAATCACGGATGGGTCGCCCTCTCCGGTGTCGACAACCTGGCGAATAGGCAAATCGAATTGCTTAGCGAACTCGTAGTCGCGGTCGTCGTGCGCAGGAACCGCCATAATCGCGCCTGTGCCATAGTCGGCCAGCACGTAGTCGGATGCCCAGATTGGCAGTTTCTCGCCGCTCAACGGGTTAATTGCGAAGGCGTCGAGTTGAACGCCGGTCTTCTTGCGGTCGGTTGCCAAACGTTCGATGTCGTTCGTCTTCTTTACCTCTTCGAGGTAAGCCTGAAAAGCCAGACGCACCTCTGGGCTAGACATCGAAGCAAGTTCGGCAGCTAGATCGCTGTCGGCAGCAACCACCATGAAAGTTGCTCCGAACAAAGTGTCTGGTCTGGTTGTGTAAACGGTAATCGGCTCTGTGCGACCTTCGACTTCGAAGGTGACCTCGGCTCCGGTTGAGCGACCTATCCAGTTGCGCTGCATCGCAATTACTTTTGCCGGCCAGTTGCCTTCGAGAGTGTCTAAATCATCGAGCAGACGATCGGCAAAGTCGGTGACTTTGAAATACCACTGGGTCAAAGCCTTTTTAGTTACAACGCTGTCACAACGCTCACAGAGACCTTGAACAACCTGCTCGTTTGCGAGAACGGTTTGGCAACTTGGGCACCAGTTGACGTTTGAGTTTTTGCGATAGGCCAGACCGTTTTTGTAGAACTCTAGAAATAGCCACTGGTTCCAGCGGTAATAGATCGGGTCGCTGGTTGCCAGCACGCGATCCCAGTCGAACGAACACGCATAGCGGCGCATAGATGCTTTTTGCTGGGCAATATTGTCGTATGTCCAACCCTTTGGGTCGAGCCCGCGCTTGATGGCCGCATTCTCTGCTGGCAGGCCGAAGGAATCCCAGCCGATTGGGTGCATAACGTTGTAACCCTTTTGTGCCCAGTAGCGAGAGATTACGTCGCCGAGTGCGTAGGCCTCGGCGTGGCCCATGTGCAGGTCGCCAGAAGGGTAAGGAAACATGTCGAGAACGTATTTCTTGGGGCGAGGGTCGCCTTCTAAACCTGAATTGAACAGCTTTAGCTCGTCCCAAACCGGCAGCCAGCGGTCTTGGATGGCGAATACGTCGTATTCGGAATCGTTGTTCATTATTTGCTCAGACATCTGCACAAGATTACCAAGCGGGCCGAATGACCGCTTGAATTACTGCGATGACCAAGGGTTTGGCGACTTAAGCGCTCGCAGCAGGGCCGCGGCCTTCAACTTGGTCTCTTCGAGTTCGGCTGCAGGATGGCTGTCGATCGTGATGCCGCCGCCTACTCCAATTGTCGCGTTTTGACCATCAACCACGATTGTGCGAATAGTCATGCCAAAGTCGGCCACACCTGCGTGAGTCAGATAGCCGATGGCACCCGAATAAATGCCTCGCCCCCGACTATCGGCTTTGCTCTCGAGTTCGTCGAGTATCTGAATAGCTCGTGCCTTTGGCGCTCCGGTCATCGAGCCACCCGGAAACGCAGCAGACAGCGCATCGACGCTGTCAAAACCCGAAGCCAGCTTGCCCTCGACCGTGCTCACCAACTGGTGCACGGTGGCATAGCTCTCGACATCGAAAAGTTTCGTGACCTGAACAGAGCTAATCTCTGCCACCCGGCCGATGTCGTTGCGCATCAGATCGACAATCATGAGGTTTTCTGCTCGCTCTTTCTCGTCTTCTGCGAGCTCCTGCGCGAGAGCGCTGTCAACAACCGGATCAGAGTCTCTGCGTCGGGTTCCCTTAATCGGTTTAGAAGAAATCGTGCCTTTCGCATCGACCTTCAAGAACTGCTCGGGTGAACTGCAAAGAATTGCTTGCGAGCCAAACTTCAAATATGCGGCGTAGGGGGCGGGGTTGCTTGAACGCAGATTTATGAAAGTTAGCAGCGGGTCGCCAGTTACCTCGAGTTCAATCTGATTGGTCAGGCAGAGTTGGTAAACATCGCCTGCCGCGATGTGCGCTTGCGCGCTTTCAATTAGGCCCAGGTATTCGTCGCTTGAGTGGCGAACTCTTGCCTGCTGAGCGGTCAAGGGTTCGTTCGCGAGGCGATAGGCGGCCTGCTCTCCCCCGCACAGCGCCAGACGCAAAAGCGCGGCATGATGCCAAGCGTCAAAATCTTTCTGCTCGTCAAACTCACCGATGAAATACATGACCTTGGCGTCGTGGTCGAAAACCATTGCCCTGTCGATCTGCAAGAAGATTGATTCGCCGTCGTAAGCCAAGAAACCAACCAAGCCGGGTCGAAACCCGAACGGAAGTTCATGCTGCGCAGCTTTGTTGGCAGCCAACTGGCTCTTCAGAAATTCAAACACCGCAGAGCTCTTTTTGTGCGCCTGGGCAGAGGCACCTATCACGCTGAATCTGTCGGTGGCGTGAATCTCTCGGTCGAGCCAGAATGCGTTTTCATCGTTCAAGTGCAATGCGATGAACACATCGGCAGGTGGCACCCATCCATTGAGGTCTGAAACGAAGATAGGCATGCCTATTAGATTAGAACAGGCGAAAGGAGGGTCATGACCAGCGAACTGCTGCAATACGAATCTTCAGCTTTGCACGAAGTGCCGATCAGCCTCACGACCCAACTTGCCGTGGCCGACAGTTTTTTGCTCGAGGATGGCCGGGTTCGCAACCTAGGTATGCACTTCGAGCGCTTTAGCCGATGGGTCGAGAAAACTTCACCCGAGACTCAGGATGCGCTCGAGGAGTTCTTCTCAACCGTCGTGAAGTCTTTGCCACTTGAAGGTCGCTGGTTTCCTCGCATCGAACTGCACACCGACCAGCCTGAGGGTCGCCGGCTGCACCTGCGAATTCGAGAAGCGCCAGAAGCGCTCGGCAACGCTGTGCTTTGGACCTATCCCGATGAAGACCCGCGAGTGAACCCGCTGGTCAAGGGGCCAGACCTCAGCCTCGGTTTGCAGCTTCGCCGTCGTGCCAACATGCTCGGCGCAGACGAGGCGGTTTTGCTAAGCGAGTCTGGTCACATCGCAGAAGGTGCCCTGAGCGCAATAGTTTGGTGGCGCGGTGACGTTCTATGCGCACCATCAGATGACACCACCTGGCTAGACAGCATCACCAGGCGCGAGGTTTTTGCCATCGCAGAACAGATGGGCTTGCAAACTCGCATCGAAAAAGCAAAACCTGCCGACCTGGTCGAGACAGAGGTTTGGATGCTGAGCAGCCTGCAGGCAATTCGGCAGGTTGATTCATGGATCGACTTGGGCGGCCCGCTTGCCCCGGCTAGTCACATTGAGGCTTTCAGCAAGAGGCTGCGAATGCTCAGCTCACCGATTCGATAGTCGACTGTGCACAACTCATGAAAAAAGCCGCGGCGTGTGAAGATTATCTGGTGATTTCTTATGTCGGCTTTTCGAACGCAAGCGAGGCTCGCTAATGTGCGGGCGCTTCGTGGTCGCCAAGACGGCATCCGAGGTTTTATCAATTTTCGAAGTCGATGAAATTGTTGGCGAGCAACCCGGCCTGAGTTACAACGTTGCACCAACCCATCAGATTTCGATAATCGTTGAACGTGCCGATGAGAAAGCGGCTGACGGTTCACCACTCGGCGACCTGCACCGCGAAATTCACTCGGCGCGCTGGGGTTTGGTGCCGCGCTGGAGCAAGGATGGGCCAGCAAATTCTTCACCGCTTATCAACGGCCGCATCGAAACCATTCTTGAGAAACCATCTTTCAAAGAATCTGTGGTTCGCCGCCGCTGCGTTATTGCCGCGAGCGGTTATTACGAATGGCACGTTGCAGCTGATGGCACAAAGCAACCTTTCTATATCAGCGCCGGATTAGACGGCATGCTTGCACTCGCCGGGCTCTACGAATGGTGGCGTGACCCGAGCAAGGCCGAAACCGATCCGAGCCGTTGGCTGCTTTCGGCAACCACGCTCACGAAAGACTCGGCCGTTGAGCTCGCACACATTCACGATCGCAACCCGGTTCTGCTCACCCCCGAAACCCTGGATGCCTGGCTCGACCCGAACATCGTGGGCGACCAAGAGCTGCTCGACGCGGTTGCCGCAGAGAGCGATTTGGTGGCTGCCGAGGTCGAGTTCTTTGCTGTCGATTCGGCGGTTGGGGCGGTTCGAAACAACTCGAGCGACCTGATTCGCCCGCTCTAGAGCGCCTTTTCTAAACCTTCAACCAAGGGTTGAACTTGCCACGCCGTGACGATTTGCTTTGTCGGTGGGTCTGCATACATTCTAGACATTCGAACATTTGTTCGAATGTCTTTCTGTTTGTTCAGAGGTTTAGGAGGGGCTCGAAATGGTTCGAGTAGACGAAATGGTGACCGTATCGGTCAACCCAAAGGGTGAGCCGATCGGCTTCGGCTGGCGAGGTGGCGCCTATCTGGTGCTCAACAAGCCGGTGCGCTGGTTTGCCAGGCGAGAGTGGTGGGTCGAAGCGGCGAGAGTTCAACGCGGCATCGGAGCCGGGGTTCTCGAGGTCGAAATGTGGCGTTTGGTGGCCAGTTGCAACGAAGAGAAGCAGCAGTTCGAACTGGTGCACTCACTGGTCGACAACAAGAACGTTTGGCGACTGAACCGCGTCTTCAGCAAGTAACTAGACATGTCTGAATTCACTCACCTGCACGTTGCGTCTGCGTTCTCGTCGCACTACGGAGTGACCAGACCGGAGCTACTGGCAGAAGCCGCAGCCGCGCAGAAGATGACGGCGCTAGCGATTACAGATCGTGACGGGTTATACGGAGCGGTCAAACACATCGGTGCGTGCCTAACTCTCGGCATCTCGCCTATCGTTGGCGTCGAACTGTCGATTGTCGACGACGAATATCAACCGCTAGCCAAAGCCGCAATACTGGCACACGGTCACGACCGCGGGGTCGGTTGGTCTGCGCTCTGCTCTATTGTTTCTGCAGCGCACGGATACAACATCGGCGAAGCGCTCAGCGAGAACTCGAAGAAACTTCAGCGCGCCAGAAAAAGCGAGAGCATCGCAATCAGACGCGGTGAACTTGCAAAACTCATTGGCGAGAGCATGGGAGCCTGCACGGTTTTGCTCGGCAACGACAGCGATGTTGGCAGATCGGTTTTGAGCGGTTCACGCGAACAAGCCATCGAGCTTCTCGAACCGTGGCGTGAGCTGTTCTCAATTCCAAACTCACTCGCCATCGAGGTTTGCAGTTTGCTAACCGAGCCGGGCACAGAGTCTTCAGTGTTGCAGGCCAATCGCATGCTGCAACTTGCAGATGCCAGCAATCTGCCGGCGGTGCTGACCAATTCGGTTCGCTACCTTGCCCCAGACGATGCGCTGACAGCAGACGTGCTCGATGCCGCAAGATTTCTAGAACCGCTCGGATTCTTTCAGGTGCAACCGAACGCCCAGGCCTGGCTAAAGCCAGCCACCCTGATGCGCGCGCTTGCCGAAGAGATCTGCGAAGACCGAGATCGCGCCGCCAAGCTCTTGCAAGACACCGAGAAACTGGCCAATCGCTGCCGACTCGAACCGGTTAGCGACTGCGGCTGGATGAAGCCCAAGACCCCCGAGAAGTCGGCACTGGGAATCGAAGGTAACCCCTTCGAGGTGCTCTGGCAGAAGGCAGAAGCGGGCATGCACTGGCGCTATCCGGGCGCTAGCGAGGCCATGCTAGGCAAGGTGAAGCACAGGCTCGGCCAAGAACTGATCACCATAAACAAGCTCGAATTCTCGACCTACTTTTTGACCGTTGCCGATGTGGCACAGATGATCCGCGATATGAACATTCGAATCGCAGCCCGCGGGTCTGGCGCAGGGTCGCTCGTGAACTACCTGCTCGGCATCAGCGGGGTTGACCCGATTGAGCACGAACTGCTCTTTGAGCGCTTTCTGAGCACCGAACGCTCGAGCCTTCCAGACATCGACATCGACGTTGAGTCTGCGCGCCGCCACGACATCTACAGAAGCATCTTTAAGCGTTACGGCAGCAACCGCGTGACGCTGTTATCGATGCAGAGCACCTACCGAGGTCGCGGAGCTGTGCGAGACAGCGGGCTCGCGCTCGGAATAGAAGATGACGAAATCGATCAGATTGCCAAGAGCGTATGGCGACTGAGCGCCGGCAGTTTTCGCAACGCAGTCGGAAGCAAACCAGAGCTCGGAGCGATTGCCGCCGCGCTCGAGAGCGATCGCAAGATGAACCTTTTGGTCGATATAACCGAACGTCTGAATCGATTACCTCGTCACATCTCGATGCATCCGTGCGGTGTTATTCTCGGCGACTCTAATCTGCTGCGCATGACACCCGTTGAGCAAAGCGGCATGGGGCTGCCGATGAGTCAGTTCGACAAAGACGACATGGACCCGATGGGAATGCTGAAGCTCGATGTTCTCGGCGTGCGCATGCAGAGCGCGATGGCCTATGCGGTGCGAGAAATTTCTAGGGTTAGCGGCGAGAAACTCGAACTCGACGACATCGACCGCGCAGACGATGAGACTTTCAAAACCATTCGAACGACAAACACCCTTGGCATCTTTCAGATCGAAAGCCCAGGGCAACGCGAACTCACCGGCAAACATCAACCGACCGAATTCAACGACCTGACCATTCAGATATCGCTGTTTCGACCAGGGCCGATGAAGGGCAACATGATTGCGCCCTACCTCGATGGCCGGCACGGATTCGCCAACCCAGACTTCATTCACAAAGACCTTGAGCCGATTCTGCGTGAGAGCTTTGGCGTCGTAATCTTTCACGAACACGTGCTGCGCATTTTGAACGTGATGACCGGATGCACCCTGGCCAAGGCCGATGAGCTGCGCAGGTCTTTAGAAGATCCGCGGGCGAAGTCGACCATCGAAACCTTTTTTCGCACCAAGGCAAAAGAGCGCGGCTACTCGCACGCTGTCATTGAGCGAGTCTGGCAAATTCTCGAGGGCTTCAGCAGTTTTGGCTTCTGCAAGGCTCACGGCGCCGCCTTCGCCCTGCCCACCTACCAAAGCGCCTGGCTGAAGACGCACTATCCCGTCGAGTTCATGGCCGGGCTATTCACGCACGATCCGGGCATGTACCCCAAACGGCTGCTAATGGCAGAGGCCAGGCGGCTCGGGGTTCGCGTCTTGCCGATCGACGTCAACAAGTCGTCAGACGAATACCTGGTTGAGAAGACCCCCGATGGCCTTGCCGTTCGGCTCGCGATTCACGAGATTGCCGGAATCAGCGAGGCCGAGGTGGCGCGCATTCTCAGCGGGCGGCCATACAGCGACATCGGTGACTTCTACATGCGAGCCAAGCCCAGCCGCAGAACCTTCGAGCGCATCGCTCAGGTTGGCGGGCTCGATGAACTCAGGCTCGGCGACTTTGGCCCGATGCACACCCGCGGTGACGTTTTGGCTCGCGTGCGGCAACTCAACGCCAGCAAGAACCGCAAGTATCTCGACCCAAACCAGCCGACATTCGATTTCGACTTCAAAGACCTGCCAACCGGGCTACCCGAACCGAGCAACGCCGAAAAGGTTGAGGCCGAGTTGCAGATTCTCAATCTCGACTTCACCGAGCACGCACTCGAGCAGTATCGCCCGATGCTAGACGAGATGGGTGTCATGCGAAGCGATGAGCTGGTTGAGTTGCGCAGCAAGACCGATGTCTTGGTTGCCGGCATCCGTGTTGCAACTCAGACTCCCCCGATGCGCTCTGGCAAGCGCGTGGTTTTCGTGAGCCTCGACGACGGCAGTGGCTGTAGCGACAGCACGTTCTTTGATGAGGCGCAAAAACGCTGCAGTCACATTCTGTTCAACACCAGACTGCTATTGATATCCGGAAAGACCAGACGCACCGGAGTGCGCGGAGTGTCGATTATGGCCGAGAACGCCTGGGATCTTCGCGACCTTTGGCAGCAGTGGCTGCAAAAGAAAGCGGGCTAAGACGCCAGCGAGTTGAACTCGAGAAGAATTGCTTCTGCGTTCGAGGTGCCGCATCGACTCACGCCAGCCTCGATGAAGTCGATTACCTGATCGACAGAACGAACGCCGCCAGAAGCCTTAACCCTCAGTCGATCGCCGACAGTGGCTTTCATTAGGCGAATGTTCTCTAGTGTTGCTCCTGCGCTTGAGAAACCGGTAGACGTCTTCACAAAATCTGCGCCAGCCTGCTCTGACAATTGGCAACCGCGAACGATCTGGTCTGCGTTCAGCAGCGCGGTCTCGAGAATCACCTTTAGGTGCGCTCCGCCTGCGTGAGCGGCTTCTGCAACCGCACGGATATCTGCCAGCACCAACTCGTCATTGCCGCTAATGAGCGCTCCGATGTTGACAACCATGTCAACCTCGGTGGCGCCGTTTCGCGTTGCCTCGGTGGCCTCGAAGGCCTTTGCCGCAGAAGTTATGGCTCCGTGCGGAAAACCGACGGTTGCACAGACCGGCACGCTTGAACCGGCGAGCAATTCGGCAGCTTGAGCGATGTTGACGCCCTGAACGCAGTAGCTCGCGGTGCCGTACTTCAGCGCAATCGCGGCACCAGCTGCAATGTCTGCCCGAGTGACCTCGGGCTTCAGAACCGAGTGATCAAGAGTCTTTGCGATTTGCTCGAAGGTGAAACCGCGGTAGTTTGCTGTCATGGTTTCAGTCTAAGTTGCGACACACCAAGAGCGGCGGGCAAAAGAAAAGCCCCCGAAAAATCGGGGGCTTTTTGTGGACCTAAGGGGATTTGAACCCCTGACCCCCTGCATGCCATGCAGGTGCGCTACCAGCTGCGCCATAGGCCCGTTGTTATTGCTCAGTCAGTTTACAACAAAACTAAGCAGCCGAAACCTCGAGTTTCACCACTGGAGAATCTTTCCAGAGGCGCTCGAGCGAGTAGTACATGCGATCTTCTTCGTGCATGACGTGACAGACGATGTCACCAAAGTCGAGCAGAATCCAGCGCCCAAGTTCTTTGCCCTCGCGCCTAAGTGTCTTGAAACCAGACTCGAGCATTTTGTCTTCTATCTCGTCTGCGATCGACGAAACCTGGCGTTCGTTGCGACCAGACGCTAGCAAGAAGATGTCGGTCAGAGGCATGAGTGCAGACACATCAAGCGCCACGATGTTCTCTGCGATTTTGTCTGCCGCTGCATTGCCGGCGATGTTTGCTTGTTTAATTGCGTTTGAGGTAGCGGTCACATTTTCCTAAATTAATTGAAGCAGGAGGGCCGCGATAACAAGACTGCCGAATGCCGCCATGCCTACTGCTGCAGCCAACACCATGTATGGGTGGCTACCGCCGCGTCTGAGATTTGTTGGAATTACCTTGAATTTAGAGGCCGAATTCACAACACCGGTTACTCTCATTGGTGCGATTGTGTTGATGAATCCGGTGGCGTTATCTAACTGGATCGCCGAGTCAAGAGCAGCGGCCTCTTGAATGATTTGAATCTCCCCAGTCGCGTTGTCTGTGAGCTCAATCGGTAGCTGAATCGCTCCGGTGGTTAAAATTTCGCCGGTTTCGCTCACGGTAGCGGTGTAGTTGGTTAGATCCTGAACCTGGTCGATGATGATCGAGTTCGTGGTCGGCTCGATGACGAGTCCGGGCGAGACATCGAAAAGAGGCTCGTTCTGGTTGTTCATGTAAGAAAAGTCATTGGCAGTAGCGGGCTTGACTTCAAAGTTCGTAGGGGTTGTGTCGACATCGAGCGCAACTACCTGCTCGGCAAGGTCTGGCTGCAGCTCAAACTCCGACTCAATGGCCAAATCATCTTCGACCGGTTGGTTCACGACATCGCTACCGGTCAATCGCTGCAACTCGCGAAGCTGACGTCTGGTTCGAGGCTCGTCACTGCCGATTCCGAGGTCACTCAGGTCAACGTGAAGCCCTTCTGGGGCCACAAACTGCGGAAAGTCGCTCGGTAGTTCGAGCGGTTCTGGCATGCGAATCGGCTCGACAGGTGCCACCGGGGCTGCAACTTGCTGCGCAGGCTGTGCAAGGGTCGGCGTTGAAACAGCGCTAACCGGCTTGAGTTCGAAAAACTTCGGCTTCTCTTCGGTTGTCATCAGCACAGGCTCGCTAACCTTCGGAGCGGCCATGGGAGTGGGAGCACTCTGAGGTAGTTCAAAGTCGTCTGGGTCGAAAAACGCGCTAGACATTGCCACCTCGGTAGAGCTTGTGCTTGTTGATGTACTGAACGACACCATCTGGCACCAGATACCAAACCGGGTCGCCGTTGGCTGCTCGGTGACGCACGTCAGTTGAAGAAATCGAAAGAGCTGGCACCTCTAGAACCTCAATTGCGCCCTCAGGAGCGCTCTCGGGCAATCTCATGGCGTGACCTGGGCGAGTGACCGCAACAAACTTGGCCGCTTTCCAGAGTTCGTCAAAATCTTTCCACTCGAGAATCTGCGTGATGGCGTCGGCACCAGAGATGAAAAACAGTTCTGCGTCTGGATGCTCAGCCTGAATGTCTCGAAGGGTGTCTACCGTGTAGGTTGGACCGTCGCGATCGATGTCAACGCGACTCACATTAAATCTAGGATTCGATGCTGTTGCAATGACGGTCATCAGGTAACGATCTTCGGAGTTAGTCACATCCGGCTTCTGAGGAGGTTCGCCCGTGGGAACAAAAATAACCTGGTCCAGGTTCAAAGCGGCCGCAACCTCGCTGGCCGCAACCAAGTGCCCGTGGTGAATTGGGTCAAAAGTGCCACCCATTACACCGAGTCGAAGTTTGGTCATAAAAACCTTTATCGCCGAAAGGGCTTAGTGATGAGCCTTTGAGTTGTTGCTCTTGTGGTCGTGGCGGTTGGCTACGTCGCGGTAGCTCCAGGTGATCCAGCCCAGTAGCAGAAAAACGGCCATAGCAATGACGCCGAAGAAGAAGGCCGGAAACGGTAGCTCAACTGCGTGCTCCGAAGCCTTAGCTAGGAATGTAGTCATTTTTCTCCTTATTACCTGTCTTCAAGACTACCCTAGGCGCGGGTTTGGCCGGCTCCACGAACCAGCCATTTGGTGCTGGTTAGCTCAAGGATGCCCATCGGCCCGCGCGCGTGCAGCTTTTGTGTGGATATTCCGACCTCGGCCCCAAAGCCAAATTCACCACCATCGGTGAACCTGGTCGAGGCGTTAACCATCACGGTAGAGGCGTCAACTTCGGCCAGAAAGCGCTCGGCGTTCTCGATGTTCTCTGTGATTATCGATTCGGTGTGCTTTGTCGAATACGTGGAGATGTGCTCTAGAGCCTCGTCAATATCTGCGACAACGCGCACCGCGAGATCGAGGTCGTGATACTCGGAGTGCCAATCATCCTCGGTTGCCACCTCGGCGGCCGCATAAATTTCGCGAGTCTTTTCATCGCCGTGAATGACAACTCCATCGGCTGTCAAACGCTGCAGAATTGCAGGCAGAATTCGGTCAACCGCTTTTTCGTGCACAAGAAGGGTCTCAACGGCGTTGCAAACGCTTGGCCGCTGAACCTTGGCATTGTGCAAAATCTCAACAGACCAGTCGAGTCGAGCCGATTCGTCGATGAAAATGTGCACGACTCCGTCGCCGGTCTGGATTACCGGAACCTTTGATTCTTGAACCACGGTCTGAATCAAACCTGCTCCGCCGCGAGGAATCAAGACATCGATTAGACCCACAGCGGTCATCATTTCTTGGGCACCTTCGCGGCCAAACTCGTCAAGCGTGTGAATCGAGTCGGCGTTTAGTTCGGCAAGCCTTAGCGCGTCTTGCAACAGCTTGACCAAAACCTCGTTGCTTCTCTGAGCGTCGCGACCGCCGCGCAAGACAACGGCATTGCCGCTTTTGATTGCCAAGACTGCGATATCGATTGTCACGTTTGGTCGCGCTTCGTAGATAACACCGATTACACCCAGCGGAACGCGCACCTGGCTGATTTGCAGAGCGTTTGGCAGAGTCATGCCGCGAATCACGTTGCCGAGCACATCAGGCAAAGCGCTTACTTTGAGCACAGAATCAGAAATCGCTGAGATGCGCTTGGCGTCGAGTCGAATTCGATCCATGGTGCTCTTGGTCATGTCGGCTTTAGCACCGCGATCGAGATCGAGTTGGTTTGCCGCAATGATCTCGTCGGTGCGCTCTAGCAAGAGCTTTGCGACGTTCTCAAGGGCGAGAGTTCTTTTAGCCGAGGTGGCATTTGCGAGCGAAAACGAAGCGCCCTTGACCAGCGCCATTTTGTCTTGAGCAGTAAGCATCGCTACCCTTTCGCCTCGAACCAGGTGCCGACCGCAGCACCGCTGAGTGCCTCGGCAACCAAGTCTGCCGAGGTTAGCAGAACAGAAACTCCGGCTGCGGTGGCAATCTCTGCGGCGGCAACCTTTGTGATAGCTCCCCCGGTGCCAACGCTGCTGCCCGAGCCGGCAATGTCAAACTGCGATAGGTCTTCACCAAAACGCACCTCATCGAGCCGAACGGCTCCTGGCTCGCTTGGTGGCTTGTTATAAAGGGCGTCGACATCGCTGAGCAAAATGAGTGCATCGGCTTCAACCAAAACCGCAACCAAAGCCGCGAGCCTGTCGTTGTCTCCGAACCTAATTTCAGCGGTCGCCACGGTGTCGTTCTCGTTGACGATCGGAATCGCACGCAATTCGAGCAAGCGCTGCATGGCGCTCTTGGCATTCGTGCTGGTTTCTTCGCCCTCGAGATCCTGGGCAGTCAGCAATACCTGACCCGCGATTATGTCGTATCGCTCGAGACTCTCTTGGTAGCGCGCGATAAGCCTGCCCTGACCGATAGAAGCCAGCGCCTGAGATGTTGTCAGATCGTCTGGTCGGGTCTCTAGGCCGAAAAGTGGAATAGCAGTTGCGATAGCTCCGGATGTGACGAGAATGACTTCTTGACCAGACTTGTGAGCTGTCGCAAGCGCCGCAACGAGATTCGCAATTTTTGCGGCGTTCTTGCCGCTAATTGAAGATGAGCCAACCTTGACGACCACTCTCTTGGCGGTGGCAATGTCTGAACGATTTTGCAGAACCATTAGCTCTCGCGCTCACTTTCGCCCAAACTCTCTTCGAGTTGCGGGTCGGTATCTTTCGAACTCGGCTTAAAGTCTTCTGGCTTAGACCAGACACCCGCCTTACGTTCGCGATCCATCTCTGCACGGATTTCGGCCTTGAGATCCATGCGCTCTTTGTAACTGGCGCGTCGATCGTTTGTGGTTCTGCGTGGATTCTGGTCGATGCGAATATCCTCGCCGCGACGACCACCGATGAGTTCACCGGCACTTGCAATCGATGGCTCCCAGTCGAACAGCACACCTTGGCCAGGGCCAATCACTACCGTCGAGCCAGCAGATGCGCCGGCCTTGAACAATGCTTCTTCTACACCGATCTTGAAGAGACGATCGCCGAGGTAACCCACCGCTTCATCGTTGCCGAACTGAGTTTGTGCAACCCAACGCTCTGGCTTGACGCCGAGAATTCTAAAGAACTCGCCATCGTGCGAGTTCTCTTTGGTAACCGTGAACTTGCTCTCGTCGCGACGCTGCTGCATAAGAGTAATTCGAGGCAAGACAGGTGCGATTGTTGACTTGGTCTTGCGCTCTTGCTCAACCAGTTGCGCAAGCGCAAAGTTCAACTCGCGCAAACCCTCGCGGCTTGCTGCCGAAACGATGAACACTCGATAGCCTCGGGCTTCGAGTTCTGGTTTTACGAACTCTGCCAATTCGCGTGCGTCAGGAACATCGGCCTTGTTCAAGGCGATTAGCTGCGGACGCTCGGTTAGCGGCAACTCACCTTCTGGCACCTGATAGGCATTGAGCTCGACCAAAATCTTGTCGAGATCGGTAATCGGGTCGCGCATTGGCTCGATGGTCGCACAATCGATTACGTGCAGCAGTGCCGAGCAGCGCTCAACGTGTCGCAAAAACTGAAGCCCGAGGCCCTTGCCCTCGCTGGCACCTTCGATAAGGCCTGGCACATCGGCGATAACGTAACGAGTTTGCTCGGCCTGAACCACGCCGAGATTCGGGTGCAAAGTTGTGAACGGGTAGTCTGCAATC